>ERZ1026844.656-NODE-656-length-23763-cov-4.792306_pt1 | contig 23763 bp, 18 predicted proteins | sample MGYA00380152_ERZ1026844 | MGnify/ENA primary metagenome ERZ1026844 (study PRJEB33269, sample SAMEA4719788) | human gut metagenome | biome: human-associated habitat; feature: organic feature; material: feces | place: Cameroon | collected 2013-10 ... | reverse complement strand
TACAAATGAACAAAATGTATGGGAGGGGAACATGGAATTAAAAGAATTAATTAAATACGCAAGAGATAACAAGTGTTCAGATCTGCATATTACTGCAGGAGAAGCAGTTGCAGTAAGAAAATATGGTGAGCTTCAGCTTCTTGATATAACACCTTCGATAGAAGAAGCAGAAGAGATGATATTCTCAATTCTTGGCGATGAAGATATACAGACTGTTCAAGCAGGAAAAGATATTGATGTGGCATCTACTGATGAGTCTGGTGGACGATTAAGAATTAATATATATCATCAGAGAAGAAATCTTGCAGCAAGTATCCGTCTTCTGGATTCTGTTATACCGTCGTTTGAAGAATTGGGACACTCTGGTAAACTTTTTTCTAAGCTTGTTGAGAAAAGGTCAGGTCTTATTCTTGTAACAGGTCCTACAGGAAGTGGTAAGTCTACAACACTTGCAGCTATGATTGATTATATTAACAACAATCTGGCAAGACATATTATAACAGTAGAAGATCCTATAGAGTATGTATATGGATTTAAGAAATCTATGATACATCAGAGACAGGTAGGAAGAGATGTACCTGATTTTGCGACAGCACTTCGTTCAGCACTTCGTGAAGATCCTGATGTTATTCTCGTAGGAGAGATGAGAGACTATGAAACTATCAATGCGGCAATTACAGCGGCAGAAACAGGACATCTTGTATTATCAACTCTTCATACAAGAAGTGCAGCACAGACAGTTGAACGTATAATCAGTGCATGTCCGGTAGAGGCACAGTCAGCACTTACATTACAGCTGGCATCTGTATTAGCAGCAGTTGTAACACAGACACTCGTACCTTGTGCAGAGCATGAGGGAAGAATTGCAGCTACAGAGATAATGATTAACAATACAGCAGTAGCTAATCTTATCAAAGAAAAGAAAACCAATCAGATTCAGACAGTTCTTCAGTCGAATATGCAGTCAGGTATGCACACAATGAATTATTCACTTGCTAATCTTGTTAAGACAAGGGTTATTTCAAGGGATGTAGCTCTGAAGTTTTCAGAGAATCCTATTGAGCTTGCAAAGAGTATATAGTATTAATTAATAGTATTGCATAATTTCAAAACTTTGCAAATAGTGTACAAAATACAGAACAACAAAAAATAATTTGAAAAGAAAGCCATTCTACTGTATTATAGGGTTAGATTCATTACGGACAACACTATAGTACGGCTGAAAGGCTTTTTTTATGAAAAGAATTAAATTAATTAACATGATTTTTTACTGCATATTTTTATTAGGATTTCTGCTTTTTATAGCTTCAGGATTTATATTCAGCACTGTAGATAAGGTGACACCGGCAGATAGAAGAACAATAGAAGTAGTTAAACCAGAGAATAGCAGATATATCGGTGATGACACAATTGAATATTATATAAAAATTAAAGCAAGTGCAGGAAGTAATAAGGCACTGGCATTTGTAAGCAGGCATCAGGAAGTAGAAGTATATGCAGGAGGAAATCTTATATACTATATAAAAGCACATAGTTCTATATATGGGACAACTACTGGAACTAATTATACAATTGTGAATATTCCTCAATATACAACAGATATAACTGTAAGGCTTACTAATGTATATGCGGGTCATAAGATAAGAGAAACTACATTTGAATATGGCGATGAGACAAAACTTATAAAAGAGCTAATTACAAAATCTTTACCATCAGCAGTGCTCAGTTCGTTTATAATAATAGTTGGGTTTAGTATGATTATATTATGGATTTTCTGCAGGAAGAGGATTGCACAGACACAAGCACTGTTTTATTTTGGTATATTTGCAATGATTATAGGTGCATGGGCTCTTAATGAGACTGATATTGCAACGATTCTTGTGGAGGACAGGAAGATAGGCTCACTGATAGGGTATGTACTGCTTATGATGATGCCTGTTCCTTTTATGCAGGCAGAAAAGAATTTTTTTCAGATAGGGAAAAGTGCTGTCAATAATATCCTGTGCGCCGTATATGCTGCGATAGCTGTGATACTGCTTGTATGTCATATGACAGGCGTGTGGGAATTTAAGAACAGCGTGTACATTATACATATGATGCTTGTTATGTCACTTATATATTTCTGTACAGTTCTTATTAAAAGAGTACGTGTTAAAGGCTTTGACAGGAAAGTAAAAGCTAATATTATAGGTGCGGCTGCGCTTGGAATTTCTATGACTGTTGATCTTATTGCATATTATAAGGGAATGCAGCAGACAGATGTTTTAGGAAAGCTTGGTATTCTTGTATTTATTATTGTGCTTGGTTACGAGAGTATATCAGAAGTATATGAGAAGATTAAAGAAGGCCAGAAGGTTGATTTCTACAAAGAGATGGCTGTAACCGATACTATGACAGGGGTTTATAACCGCTTTGCATTTGAGGAGTGGGAAGATGAAACTTCTGATTATGAAGGGTATTCTATAGTGACATTTGACCTTAATAATCTCAAGTGGTGTAATGATAATCTGGGGCATGCAGCAGGAGATGCCTATATTCAGGCATCAGTGAGGATTATTAAAGAGATATTTGGCAGACATGGCAAATGTTATCGTATAGGTGGGGATGAATTCTGTACAGTAATTAATCAGAAGGTCAAGAAATTTGATATAGGAAGACATGTGAAACAATTAAGGGAACTTGAAAAGTATGCTGAAGAGGAACTTGAAATCAAAGGACTTAATGTGCAGATTGCATGTGGTTATGCTGAATACGATATAGAGACAGATAAGAACTTTGAAGATACGAGAATCAGAGCTGATAAGAGAATGTATGAGAGTAAGAGAAGATTGAAAAGCGAGTAAATTATGGATAAATACGGAATTTTAAAGCATTATTTTGGGTATGATTCATTCCGTCCGGGTCAGGAAAAGTTAGTTGATGCTATTCTTGCAGGGCAGGATGTGTTAGGAATTATGCCGACAGGTGCGGGAAAATCATTATGTTATCAGGTGCCGGCATTGTTAATGTCCGGCATTACTCTTGTTGTGTCGCCGCTTATATCGCTTATGAAGGATCAGGTTGGAGCACTTAATCAGGCTGGTGTACATGCGGCTTATATTAACAGTTCATTGACAGATAATCAGATAACTAAAGCACTCGCATTTGCAAAGCAGGGTCGGTATAAAATTATATATGTTGCACCTGAAAGGCTGGAAACATGGGGCTTTCTTGATTTTGCCACACATGTAGAGATATCTATGATTACCGTAGATGAAGCTCACTGTATATCACAGTGGGGACAGGATTTCAGACCAAGTTATCTGAATATATTGTCATTTGTTAAGAAGCTGGCAAGGCGTCCTATAATAAGCGCGTTTACAGCTACAGCGACAAGCAAAGTAAGAGATGATATATTGCAGATTCTTTCGCTCGAAAGACCGGTAATACTCACGACCGGTTTTGACAGAAGCAACCTGACATTCAAGGTCAAGCATATTAAGGACAAGGATTCATATATACTTGATTATCTTGTAAGCCACAGACAGGATAGTGGGATTATATACTGTGCTACAAGAAAAAATGTTGAAAAAGTCTATGACATGCTTAATGCCAACGGGCTTTCTGTGACTAAGTATCATGCGGGACTCTCAGCAGAAGAAAGAAAAGAAAATCAGGATTCATTTATATATGATATCAAGCCGGTTGTTATTGCAACTAATGCATTTGGAATGGGAATTGACAAGTCAAATGTAAGATTTGTAATTCATTATAATATGCCGCAGTGTATAGAGAATTATTATCAGGAGGCCGGACGTGCCGGAAGAGATGGAGAGGACTCAGAATGCGTATTGCTGTATTCTCCACAGGATATTATGATTAACAAGTTTTTCATAGAACACAGAGAGCCTAATCCTGATATGGATGCAGAAGAACAGGCACGGCTTATGATTCTTGATAAAAGAAGGCTTAATGCAATGGTTGATTACTGCAAAACAACAGGCTGTTTAAGAGAGTATATACTTAAATATTTTGGAGAAAGACCAGACAATCCAGGGGGTGGAAGATACAACTGCCATAACTGCTCTAATTGTGTTGTTGATGAGGCAGAACAGGAAGCAGATGAGGCTTATATGTATCCGGGAAACCGTTTCAGTGCACCTGTATCAAGGAATGCTGCAATGGTGGCAGACAGAATGAAGCGTTCTGCAGCAGCTGCAAAATCAGCATATGCAACGCCGAAGTCAAAGAAGCCGGAGGATGCACTTAATGACAGAGGTGTTATGTTGTTTAACAGACTGCGTGAGTTAAGAAAACAGATAGCTGTTTCAGTAGGCGTTCCGCCATATGTAATATTTTCAGACAGGACGCTTATAGATATGTGTCTTAAAGTTCCGTTTAATGAGGAAGAAATGCTGTCAGTAAGCGGTGTCGGTGAGAATAAATATGAGCGCTATGGCAAGGTGTTTATGGATGAAATATACGATTTTCTTGATGGAATGAAGCAGAATCTGGCAAGATGATATAAAAGTGTTTATGGACAGTATTTTGCGAGATGAGATTACAGATGTTAATTATATGAAATTATGTGGGTTCAAATCAGAAGAATGAATGGGAGATATGAATGAAGAATTATAAGATGATAATAACTTATGATGGTACAAGGTATTATGGCTGGGAACATCAGCCAACTACAGATATGACAATTCAGGGCAAGTTAGAATCAGTGCTTTCTGCCATGACAGGAACTGAGATTGAGGTTATAGGTGCAGGAAGAACAGATGCCGGAGTGCATGCAAAAGGAATGGTTGCTAATGCACATATGGAAACTAAGATGAAGGAAGATGAGATATGCGATTATATGAACAGATATCTTCCGGAAGATATCTGTGTGCAGGAGGTCCGTGTTGCATCCGACAGATTCCACAGCCGTTACAATGCACAGGGGAAAACTTACTGCTATACATGTTATGTTGGGGATAAGAAGCCTGTATTTAACAGAAAATATGTCAATATAATTGAGGGTAAGCTGGATGTTGAAGCCATGAAGAGGGCAGCAGACATACTTACTGGAGAACATGATTTTGCATCATTTTGTGGTAATCCCAAGATGAAGAAATCGACAGTCCGTGAGATATATTCAATAGATGTTTCTTTAAAGGGCTCATTCCTTAATCTTACATATCATGGAAGCGGATTCCTGCAGTATATGGTAAGAATATTAAGTGGTACACTTCTTGAAGTTGGACAGGGAAAGAGAACACCTGAGAGTATGTATGAACTTTTAGAGGCAGGAAACAGAAGCCTTGCAGGTGCAACTGCGCCAGCGAAGGGGCTGTGCCTTCTGAAGGTTGACTACTCGAAGGAGGCTTGATGGTCCGGACGCCGTACAGTAACTGTGGGAGGGCGTGAGATGTCCTTAGGCATCTGCCCTCAGGATTCCTATGTCTAGTGAAACTAAATGCCGCAATCTGCTAAGTTTATAATGGGACTTGTAATCAAACGCGCTTCGCTTGAACGAGATTACAAGTCCCAACCTTTAGCAGATTGCGGCATTAACTTTCACACGACATATGAATATTCGGGCATCCACCTAAGGACACCACACACCTATCCCACAGCACACTGTACGGCTGACTTCTTCTCCTTCGAGGGGTCAGTCTCCGGACGAATGTTCGCCTGCGGCATTGCATTCTGAGTGGGGTGGTGAAGTGCGTGATGTCCTCTGTTGATAAGATACGTTTGCATCAGCTGTGGAAGGCTTGGCTGCTTAGTAGTGGGGTGGTTGGTGTCGCTTGGGGGCATGTTTATGTTGTGTGCTCGATTTATGACGAGCCGTGTGAATGTTAATAACGCCATCTGCAGAAGGTCTGTGCATGAAATCTCGTTCAAGCGAAGCGCGTTTGATTTCATGCATAGTAATAGACTTTGCAGATGGCGTTATTTACTTTCACTAGGCGAGGAATCCATGAGAGCATGCAATATAAACATACACCCAAGCGATTCCCTCACTGTACTAATTAAAGCACCTTCGACAAGAAATCCTTCAATCTCTCACTCTTAGGATTGCCAAAGAATTCCTCAGGAGCTCCCTCTTCATTGATGACACCATCATAGAAGAACATGCATCTGTTGGCAACTTCTTTTGCAAATCCCATCTCATGAGTTACGACAATCATTGTCATTCCTGATGCGGCAAGTTCCTTCATGATTGCGAGAACCTCACCAACCATTTCAGGATCAAGTGCGGATGTTGGCTCGTCGAAAAGCATTATCTCAGGATTCATTGCGAGTGCTCTTGCTATAGCAACTCTCTGCTTCTGACCACCACTCAACTGGTTAGGATAAGCATCGGCTTTGTCAGAAAGTCCCACTCTTGCAAGAAGCTCATCAGCTTTCTTATCAGCTTCTTCTTTACTCATAAGTCCAAGCTTAGTAGGAGCAAGTGTTATGTTTCTTCTTATAGTCATATTAGGAAAAAGGTTAAAATGCTGGAACACCATTCCAATCTTCTCTCTTAATTCATCCACATTTACACTCTTATCTGTAAGATCCTGTTCATGGAATAATACATGACCTTCTGTAGGAGTTTCAAGAAGGTTAAGTGAACGTAAAAATGTTGATTTACCGCAGCCAGATGGTCCGATAATTGCAATAACCTCTCCTTTGCGGACTGTTGTATTGATTGATTCTAATACAACATGGTCGCCAAAAGATTTTTTCAAATCTTTAACTTCAAGAATGATTTCGTTAGTATTATCGCTCATTGTTTCTTAACCTCCTCTCAAGTTTCTTAACAAGCTGTGAAAGTCCCATAACCATTACAAGGTAGATGATGGCAACACCGATAAGTGGAAGCATTGGATCATAAGTTATGCTTCGGATAATATCGCCGCCTCTTGTAAGGTCGTTAAGACCGATGTAACCGCTGATAGATGTTTCCTTTAACAGAACAATGAACTCATTAGCAAGTGCTGGGAGAACATTCTTGAATGCCTGAGGAAGAATAACACTTATCATAGTTGTTTTATAAGAAAGACCAAGGCTTCGAGCTGCTTCAAACTGTCCGTTATCAATAGACATGATACCTGAACGGAATATCTCGGCAACATAAGCACCTGAGTTGATACCAAATGCAAGTATCGCAACAATAAGCTTGTCAATATGTACAGAACTGAATATTACATAGTAGATAATAAGCAGCTGTACCATGGTTGGTGTTCCTCTGATTACAGTAAGATAAATGTTACAAATAAAGTTAAGAATCTTCATGTGTCCTGTTTTATCATGGTTAGAACGGACAACTGCAATAAGGAAACCAATAACAACACCCATAAGTGCCGCAAAGAATGCAATAATTACTGTATTAAACAGACCCTTAAGAAGATAAGTGTATCTTGCTTCTTTGATGAAGTCTGTTTTGAACTTCTCGGCAAAGCTCATGCCTGTTGCAGACGCATTGTCATCACGGACAATAATAACCTGCTTAGAAGTTGTATAAGTAGTTGTGAAATCGATATTTTTCTTACGCTCTTCAGTAACTGTCATACCAGCCATACCGAAATCAGCTTTACCAGAAGATACAGCAGTGATAATTGAATCAAATTCCATATCCTCAATCTTTAAATTCATGCCGAGATAATCAGCAATAGCCTGTGCAATATCAGCGTCAATACCAATAATAGAACCCCCTTCATAGTACTCGTATGGCTTGAAGTAAGCATTTGTAGCCATTACAAGAGTTCCATTAGTACGGCTTATACCGTCTGGTGATTTGTAACCTGAAAATGTAGCATTATCGCCAACATAATCGTCAATAAGCTTCTGGATAGTTCCATCCGCCATAAGTACTTCAATAGCTTCATTGAGCTTTGCAGTAAGGGAATTGCCCTTAGCAACACAGATGGCATAATCCTCATTTGCAAATTCTTCTTCGAGAATTGTAAGGTCTGGATTAGCTTTAACAAATGCTAAAGCAGGCTGTTCATCAATAACAACAGCATCAGCTTTACCCTGCTTTAAAGCCTGTATAGCATCAGAACCTTTGTTGTATCTTGATACGGTTGTGCCTGAACCGTCAGTTTCGTAATCACTTACGAGAGTATCACCAGTTGTTCCTAACTGAACACCAATAGTCTTGCCTGCAAGATCATCTACAGAAAATACAGTGTTCTTAATCTTCTTGCCCTGACATGAAGTAAGAAGAACAGAAGAGAACAAGAGAGTGAGGGCCGCAAAAACCAAAAGGAATCTCGACCTGTACTTTTTAAAATTCATTAGTAACTCCTTTCCATGTGAACTGTGGTGTATACGGACGCTGCAAAGTGAATATATTTACTTTGCGACTGTGTATACAACAGTTCAATATAATATATTTCATTAATTATACACACATAGTAGGAAAATTAGCAATTAAAATATTTGCGATGGAAGAAATTGTGGAGCATATAGATTGGAATTGGACGTTGAAGCGGAGGAATGCACGGAGGAAGTCCAAAAGGGAAGAAGCGGCGTGGCGGATTGGACGTTGAAGTAGTGGAATACAAGGAGGAAGTCCAAAAGGAGCGGAGCTGGACGGCGAATTGGACGTTGAAGTAGTGGAATGCAAGGAGGAAGTCCAAAAGGGAAGAAAAAGAGTGGTGGATTGGACGTTGAAGCAGTGGAATGCACAGAGGAAGTCCAAAAGGAGCGAAGCTGAACGGTGGATTGGACGTTGAAGCGGAGGAATGCACGGAGGAAGTCCAAAAGGGAAGAAGTTGCGCGACGGATTGGACGTTGAAGCGGAGAAATGCACGGAGAAAGTCCAAAAGGGAAGATGTTGCACGGCGGATTGGATGTTGAAGTAGTGGAATACACGAAGGAAGTCCAAAAGGGAAGAAGCTGCGCGGTGGATTGGACGTTGAAGCAGTGGAATGCACGGAGGAAGTCCAAAAGAAGAAAATATGTACATGGAAACAGCCGCCAGGCAGGCGTCTGTTCCCACAGATTGAGGTTATTAATTAGTCTTGCTGCATATGCCATTGCAAGGTCCGGTGCATGCATCAGAGGAAGTCTGGCTGTTATTGCCATTATTACAAGAGTTCTGGCAGGCTGTGCTGTTAGTATTAAGAGTGTCGGTGCAGTCATTCATGCAAGGCTTCTTGCAGTCTTTCTTTAAGTTACCTTCGCATGAAGGTGGGCTTAAATCGAGAGGCTTTATGGCTCTGTCTAAGAGGTTGCCGCAAACGAACTTGATGCAGTCAGATTCTTCACCGGAAACAATGCTTCCCTTAGGTGTTGAGATTCTGCCGGCGCTTGTTACGCGGTATCCACAGAAGTAAAGGCTCTGTAAGATGAGAGTGAGACCTACAGTGATTTCGTCGTCTGTAGTATCAAGACCTAAAAGCTTAGGTATTGCATAGAGATTGAGTCCCTGGGTTACAACATTGTCAGATGATAAGAAACCTATACTGTTAAGTGCAGGCGTATAAACAGGTGGAGTTGCGTTATTCGAGTTGTAGGAAACTCCGTAAGGAGCGAATATTTCAAGTGTGACAGATGTCGGATTGGTATCTTCATCATAAGTTGCAGCAGTAGTTGAGTTAGGAAGGTAGACTGCCGTTGGGGTAAGAGTTGCTAATGCCCTGCATGACTCATCATAAAGCGTTACTGCAAATGTTACAGTAAGGTTGGCAAGTTTCACAGAGTAGCAGTTAGGTCTTCCGGCTATCTGGGTGATTTCAACATTTTGATCACCATAAGTGTAGGCTATATCTATAACACTGACTGATGCGTTGGTAGCTGTTGGATAAGTCGTTGAAATATCTGTGCCGACAGCGAATGTGGTACACAGATTAATACCTATCTCATCATAGATAAGAGGGGCAAGAATACTGAGTTCATCGGGTGAACCGCATATAGGGTTCGTGCACACATCAAAGCAGCCATTAGGCATGTTCTGCACAATATTGCTTACGATGCGGGTAGAACCACATTTGCTGCATTTACATTTAGCCATTATCTTTTCCTTCTTCGTTTCTTTACTACATTATATGTTCTATCTACATTCGCGTGACCATATAATAATATAAAAACGGGAGTGTCCTTTTATGGCAAATGTATACACAGCCGGCAGTGACAGACGGCTTATAATCTATAGCATATCACGATATATATTTTTGAGAACGGCGTACATAGACGGTATAGAACGCCCGATAATGCTTGTGTCAGACTTTTTGGACGGACTTTCAGATGTAGTGCTGGGAGACACAATATATTATGCATATCAGAACCAGAACGGAGATATTCTTGTTAAAAATGTGATGAATAATGAAGCACTTTTTCATGTAAAAAGCAGCGAGAACCCAGATATGCACTGTCCACAGCTTGTAGTAAATAAAGACAGGTTAATGCTGTTTTATATGGTGACAAACCCGCTTACGGACAGACTGTCGCTGCGAGCTGTCTACCCGCTGGAAGAAGGTGAAAGCCTTAATATTCCTGTGGATTGTGAAAATGTTGATATGTATGAAGTGTTTGGAATGCAGGGAAAGGCATTTTTGTATGTAGACAGTTTCTACGAAATAACATCAGATGGGAAATTCATTAAATGTCAGGATACAGACATGCTGATGCAGAATGAACAGAAAATATCAGAGTACGAAAACCAGCTTAATACATATATGCAGGAAAACAGACAGGCAATACAGACAATAAGCCAGCTTGAGGCAACAATAGAAAGTGCTAAGGCACAGTATAATGAACTTATGGAGACGGCAATTGCGTATAGGGATGAGGCAATTAAGTGGCGCAGTAAGTTCATATAGACACAAACTTTATATTATTAAGTCACCCGCCGCCACCCATCTCTCAGGCACAGCCTGGTTCACAGGGGCTGGAACACGTTAAGAATTGCTAATTTAGCAGGTGGTGCTTTTGGCTTTTTCTATTGCTTGTGTTCATTCGACATCTGTACACTTCCGTCATTATGTCCGCCTGTGACCTACGCCAGATATATTGCGAACTGTGTGGCATTTACTCCCACTAAGTGCAGCAATCCTTGAGGGCGTATGCCACAGGCGGACACAATGCCAGAAATGTTCATCTGCGAATGGACGCAAACATTAAGCCAAAAACACCACCTGATAAATTAACGCAATTCTAACGAATCGTTCCAACCCCTGTGAACCAGGCTGTGCCTGAGAGATGGGTGGCGGCGGGTGACAATAAAATATGAAGTTTGCGCAAATATTTATTGAAATCTTCCTCCATAATTGCGATAATAATACAAATGGAGGAATTATGGATAACAGGAAGTTGAACAGAAGGAATTTATTACTATTATTATTTGTTTTGGCGGCATGTGTTGTGGGTGGCCGCTCTATATTTGGGTTCTTTGCACTGCTTACAGGGTATGAGACTGCGACGACGGAAGTATCTGCATTTGCAGCATCTGAGATGTATATGATGTTTCTTTTATTTCTTGTATGCATAATCGGAGGCATTGTTATGAGCTGTCTTAGTAAGGCTAAGGTGAGCAGGACATTTTTCCTGATACGCAATACGGTGCTGATTGTGGCACTTGTGCTTGGCAATATGTCTTTTCCTAATATAACAATCATGAGTACGGTTGTTATGTCTAAGTATATAGGCGATACTGGAATGTATGATTTTGCAATCAGTTCACCGCTTCTTGTGTCAGCGTTAAGACAGCCATATCTGTTCTATACATACATGGCAGCAGAGGGGCTTATGATTATTCTTGCGTGTGTCACAGTGTATAAGTATATTGTGGACAAGAAAAAGAACAGTAATTATAATAATATGCATATGTAAATGTGTCTGCTGCACTAATAAGGTGTGGCAGACAATTTTTGCGCAGTTAACAGCTGCGCTTAATATACCGGTTTATATGCGGGAGATAATAAAATGAAGGTAATGACACCACATTATTATAAGGATTTCAGATGCATTGCAGGAGCCTGTACAGATACATGCTGTGCCGGCTGGGATGTCGATGTTGATAAGGATTCTTACAAATATTATAAAACAGTTAAAGGTGCTTTTGGAAAGCGCCTGAAGAGTGTAATGGTACCATCACAGGACGGAGAATGTACATTTACACTGAAAGAAGGAGGACGATGTCCTTTTCTTAATGATGATAATTTGTGCGATTTATATATAGAACTTGGAGAGGATAAGCTTTGTGAAACATGTGCAGAGTTTCCAAGATTTATTAACGATTATGGCAATATAAGAGAGATTGGCATAGCACCATCGTGTAAGACGGCTGGTGAGCTGATGTTTTCTTATAAAGATGAACTTACATTTGATATGGTCGAGGATAACAGCCTTACGCCTGAGCCTAATGATATAGATGCATATACATATATGCAGCTTAGGCAGGCAAGAATAGTGGCTTTTGGAATAATATCAGACAGGGATATAAGCATATTTGAGAGGCTGATGCTCTATCTTGATTATGCAAAGCGTATCCAGAAGCATCTTGATGCTGAAAGGGATGAGCTTATAGCTGGTGTTGCAAAGCGGTTCTGTGGAGCTGATTACAGAGAGAAGCTGCTTGACAGGTTGAAAAGCCGGGATGCGAAGCTGCATGGCACAAGGCTGATAAAGGGATTGAGGCATTTCTTTGATGACTTTAAAGGAATGGAGGTAATCAATCCTGACTGGAATATTCATGTGGCGAGAGTAAGACAGTTTCTGGACGGGCTGGCGGATGATTCTGAGCTTGCAGCGGTAATGAAAACTTACCATGAGGGAAGCGATGCATTTGCACATGAATATGAGCAGCTTGCAATGTACTATGTGTATAGATACATGCTTGACGCAGTGAATGATTACGATGCCCTTCTTAAAGCCAAGAATGCGGTTATAGGCATACTTGCAGTGGATATTATGGCAGCAGCTAATCAGGCGTCCGGCTGTATTCCAGATTTTACAATGCGCGTTGATATAGCACATTTGTATTCAAGACAGTTTGAACATTCATATTACAATTATGAAGTTTATAGAGAGTACTTTGGCATGAAGAGATGTTATTCATATGAGTTTCTTATGGACGCTTTAGTGTCACTGAATTAATGGAGGAAGTTTTCTTATGAAAATGATTATGAGATTCCTTAAGGATTACAAAAAGGAATGTGTTCTGGCACCGCTTTTTAAGATGCTCGAGGCAATATTCGAGCTGTTTGTGCCGCTGGTAGTATCATCAGTTATTGATAAGGGTATTGTTAATGCTGATAAGGGATACATTATGAAAATGTGTCTTATGCTTATACTTCTTGCAATTATAGGACTTGTATGTGCCATCACAGCACAGTATTTCAGTGCGAAGGCTGCAGTTGGTGCAGCAACTGGAATGAGACACAGTTTATTTGCACATATCCAGACATTCTCATTCACAGAGATGGATACACTGGGTACATCGACACTTGTAACAAGAATGACAAGTGATATCAATCAGGTACAGAACGGTATCAACATGGTACTGCGACTGTTTCTTCGTTCACCATTTATCGTATTTGGTGCGATGATTATGGCATTCACTATTGATGTGAAGGCAGCACTTGTATTCGTTGCGGCAATCCCTGTGCTTGCGCTTATCGTATTCGGCATAATGCTTGCAACAAGACCTATGTACAAGAATGTACAGTCAGGACTTGATAAGATTCTTGGAATAACAAGAGAGAATCTTACAGGTGTGAGAGTTATCAGAGCATTCAATAAGGAACAGGATGAGGTTAAGCGTTTCAAGAACGATAATGAAAGCCTTAACAGATTACAGAAATTCGTTGGTAAGATATCAGGACTTATGAATCCGCTTACTTATGTTGTTGTAAATGTATCAATCATTGCACTTATCTGGATTGGTGCGATAAGAGTTAACGCCGGTGCTCTTACACAGGGACAGGTTGTTGCCCTTTACAACTACATGTCACAGATATTAGTTGAGCTTATCAAGCTTGCCAACCTTATCATCACAATTACTAAGGCACTTGCTTGTGCTGGAAGAATTGAGTCTGTATTCGAGGTGACATCTGGAATGGCAGATGGAAGCGTCAAGGAAGTTACAGCTAAGGAAGAGCAGCCAAGCGTTGAATTTAAAAATGTTTCACTTACCTACAGTGGTTCAGGTGCACCTTCAGTTGAAGGAATTAATTTCAAGGCTATGAAAGGCCAGACAATCGGTGTCATAGGTGGCACAGGTTCTGGTAAATCAAGTCTTGTTAATCTTATTCCGAGACTGTATGACGTTACACAGGGCGAAGTACTTGTTGATGGTGTAAATGTTAAAGATTACGATATTGAAACTTTAAGAAATAAGGTCGGTATTGTTATGCAGAAAGCAGTACTTTTTAAAGGTACTATAAGAGAGAATATGTGGATGGGAAAGAAGGGTGCTACTGATGAGCAGATAGATGAAGCACTTGAGATTTCACAGTCTAAGGAATTTGTAGATTCTAAGCAGGGACGTCTGGATTATGTTATAGAGCAGGGCGGTAAGAACCTTTCAGGCGGTCAGAGACAGAGACTTACTATTGCAAGAGCAATCGTAAGAAAGCCGGATGTGCTTATTCTTGATGACAGTGCATCAGCCCTTGATTTTGCAACTGATGCAGCACTTAGAAAAGCTATAAGGGGAATGAACAATTCTCCTACTGTATTCATAGTTTCACAGAGAGCGGCATCACTTATGTATGCTGATCTTATCATCGTATTAGATGACGGACAGGTTGCAGGAATGGGAACACATGACGAGCTTCTTGCAAATTGTGAGGTATATAAGGAGATATATGAATCACAGTTTAAGAAAGCAGATTCAGAAGGGGGTGTAGCATAATGAAGAAGAATAAATCAACATTTGTAAAGCTCCTTAAAAGAATTAAGAAGCACAGCTTTTTTATAATATTATCGCTTATTATGGCAGCAGTAACTGTTGCAACTACACTTTATGTGCCAATTCTTGTAGGTCGTGGAATTGACTGCATTATTGGTGTGGATAATGTAGATTTTGCTAAGATTGTGAAGATACTTATAAGAATCGGTATATTTGTTGGAATTACAGCACTTTCACAGTGGCTTATGAACATATGTAACAACAGAATCACATATGAAGTAACCAGAGACATCAGAAATGAGGCTATAGAGAAGATTCAGGTTCTTCCACTAAAATATATTGACGGACATTCATATGGTGAAATCGTGAGCCGTGTAATTGCTGACGTTGACCAGTTTGCAGATGGTCTGCTTATGGGCTTCACCCAGTTTTTCACAGGCGTCATGACTATACTTGGAACACTTATATTCATGATTACAATCAATGCTAAGATTACACTTGCTGTTGTTGTTATCACGCCACTTTCATTTTTAGTTGCAAGCTTTATTGCCAAGAAGACCTTCAGTATGTTCAAGCTCCAGTCTGAGACAAGAGGCGAGCAGACAGCACTTATTGATGAAATGATTGGCGGACAGAAGGTTGTTAAGGCTTACGGCTATGAAGATGAGGCGGTAAGAAAATTTGATGAGATTAATGAAAGACTTCAGAAGTATTCCTTAAAGGCAATCTTCTTCTCATCTATCACTAACCCTTCAACAAGATTCGTAAACAGTCTTGTATATGCGAGTGTTGCGATTGTTGGTGCATTTTCAGCTATCAATGGCGGTATTACAGTTGGCCAGTTATCAAGCTTCTTAAGCTATGCCAACCAGTATACTAAGCCATTTAACGAGATATCAGGCGTTGTTACTGAGCTTCAGAATGCTCTTGCATGTGCAGCCAGAATATTTGAACTTATTGAAGAAGACCCTGAGATTCCTGATGCAAAAGACGCAAAGGTTGTTGATGAGGTTGATGGAACAGTTGATCTTAATGATGTGTGCTTCTCTTATGTGCCGGATAAGAAGCTTATTGAGAACTTTAATCTTCATGTTAAGAAGGGACAGAGAATTGCAATTGTAGGACCTACAGGCTGTGGTAAGACAACAGTTATTAATCTTCTTATGAGATTCTATGATGTTAACAGCGGAAGCATTGATGTATCAGGAACTGATATCAGAGAGATGACAAGAAAGTCTTTAAGACAGGGCTTTGGTATGGTTCTTCAGGAGACATGGCTTAAGGCAGGAACTATAAGAGAGAATATTGTAATGGGTAAGCCGGATGCTACAGAAGAAGAGATTATTGCAGCAGCCAAGGCAGCACATTCATATGGATTTATCAAGAGAATGTCTAACGGATTCGACACAGTTATAGGTGAGGATGGTGGAAGCCTTTCACAGGGACAGAAACAGCTTTTATGTATAACAAGAATTATGCTTGCAAAGCCGCCAATGCTTATCCTCGATGAGGCTACATCTTCTATTGATACAAGAACAGAGATAAAGATACAGAATGCATTTGCAAAGCTGATGGAGGGAAGAACAAGCTTTATCGTAGCCCACAGACTTTCAACTATCCAGTCTGCGGATGTTATTCTTGTTATGAAAGACGGACATATTATAGAGCAGGGTAATCATGAAGAATTACTGGCCCAGAATGGATTCTATCACAAGCTGTATTACAGCCAGTTTGATACAGCAGCCCAGAATTAATGTGGAGATATATGTATGTTTATAGAGGCGGAGAATATTAGAAAATCATATGGCAGGAAAACGACAGTGCTTAACAGCACTTCGTTTCATGCTGCCAGCGGAGAGTATATTGCCATAGTCGGTGCCAACGGCTGTGGCAAATCTACTCTTCTGGAGATACTGGCAGGAAGTCTTAAGGCAGATGGAGGAAGTCTTAAGATAGATGGCACAGATGCATTTGCAGATGCGAAGGTGTTTCAGAAATATATTGGTTTTGTGCCGCAGGAGAATCCACTTATGGAGAAGTTGTCGGCAAGAGATAATCTTAAATTCTGGTATTGTGATACCGGAAGAAATATGGAAGCAGACTTATTAAACGGTGTTCCTGCAGTGTTAGGAGTGTCAGGATATCTTGACAAACGTGTTGATAAGCTGTCAGGAGGCATGAAGAAACGTTTAAGCATATGCTGCGCACTGGCTAAGAATCCACCTGTACTTATATTAGATGAGCCGGGAGCTTCATTAGACATTGTGTGTAAACAGGATATTATGAATTATCTGTCTGCTTATACGAAAAGCGGAGGTACAGTCATTATAACAAGCCACGAAGAAGGTGAATTAAAGCTTGCTGACAGAATGTATCTTTTAAAGAATGGTAAGCTTAATGAACTTGACCATCCGGTTACAGGTAATGAGCTTTTAGGGATTATTCACAGATAGATTTAATTGGGGGATTAGATGAGAAGGAAACTGGAATTATTAAAATTGCAGATTAAATCCGCATTTTTATCTATACCGAAGATAATTCTGGGTACGGTAGTGACGGCAGTACTTGTAATTGCAATAAGTACATGCGTAGGCATTGCAGCGGCACAGGACAGTGACCTGAGGATGAAGGTTGCTGTTGTGTATCCTGATTATGATGAGACAGAAAACTCTGATTCGGCAGATAATAATAAGGAGTTTCGATATATTAAGATGGCATTCAATTATGTCAGTGAGATAGATACAATTAAGAATGTCTGTACATTTGAATATACTGACAGACAGCAGGCTATAGATGGTTTAAGGAATAATTATTATGTTATGGCTATTATTGTGCCAGAGAATATGATAAGTGATATTATGTCGGGCGAGAATACACCTGTTGAGGTTGTGTGTCAGTCAGAGGGCGTTAATAATACTTCGATGATATTCCGTGAGATGGTGAGGGCAGGAGGCTCTGACCTTGCAACTGCAGAGGCGGGGATATATACATTTGACGATTTGTTCAATGGCGTGCTTAAGAATTACAGGGGTCTGCGGGGAACACATGAGAATAAGCTTAATGACATATATCTTTCGTATGCACTTAACAGAAGCATATACTTTAAGACAAGGGATATATCGGTTAAAGAAGGCCTGAGTACAGTACAGTTCTATGTATGCACAGCAATTGTGATGCTGCTTTTACTTAGCGGAATAACATGTGCCGGCAATATGAAGAGTGAGAGCAGGTCGCTTGCAAAGAGTTTTAAAGGTGTGGGAATATCAGCATTTGATACCGGAATTGCAAGAACCGCAGGAGTTGGCATTGTGTATATAGTGATATTTGAAGTGCTTTTTATTATAATTAATGTAATGAGGCTGGGGATACCTGCGATATCAGGAGTTCTGGCAGTTTCGACAGTTGGAGAATTCATTGCTTCCATACTGGGAATTGTGGTGCTTGTGTATGCGGCAGTTTCATTTATTAACTGTATATTCTCAGTAGTCGACGACACGGTGTATTCAGTTATTACGGTGTGTATCCTGGGGATGGCGTGCATGTATGCATCCGGATGTATTGTTTCATCAGCATTTCTTGCACCAGGGGTGCGTGTTGTTGGCATGTATCTTCCGACTAACGGCCTATTCACACTTGCAGGTCAGATAATTAAGGGAACTGTGGATATCAGTACCATTATGACAAATATTTTGTGGATAATTATATTTCAGGCAGCAGGGGCATTGGCGGTTAAGATAAGGAGAGACAGATAATGAAGAGATTGTTATACTGGCTGTATCTGCTTGTTAAAAGGCAGTTAAAGAATCCTGTGATTGTCGTGGTGCTTATTGCAATGCCCGTTGCAGCGTTAATAATTACGCATACGGCGTCTCTTAAGGAGACAGGGCCTGTAAGGGTTGGAATAGTGCTTGAAGATGACGATAAGATTGCCATAATGACAAGAGATTATCTTGTGAATGGCAATTATTCAGTTCAATTCTACAAGGCAGAATCGCAGGAAAAGCTTGAACAGGATATAATGAATAAATACACGGAGTGTGGCTATGTAGTTGGTACAGGGCTTAAGGATAAGCTTGACAGTGGCAGCTACAGAGACATTATAGAGCTTATCATATGCAGGTCAGATTTTGTCAGCTCAATGACTGACGAGATATTCTTTTCTGCTATGTTTAAGGCATATTCGCCTGAGGTTGCAGTTAATTATGTTGATTCTGTAGACATATTTAAAAAGCATTCAGAAAAGGCAGAGGAAGAGATAAGAAAAGGGTACAAGGAATACATATCCGGAGATGACACATTCAGAATTGATTTCAAGGTGTTAGATGGTGTACAGGATAATGGGACACAGCTTGAAGATAAGACAGGAGAGTTTCCGTTAAGGGCATTGCTTATAATTCTTGTATATATAGGCGGACTTTTTGGAATCGTGGAATATTATCTTGATAAGAATTCAGGAACATTTATAACACTGCCTCGTATGTACCGTGTTGCAGGAAAGCCGCTGTATGCATTCATATCGTGTGTACTTTTTGCGGTATCAGCAATGTTAACACTTGCGGTGGCAGGACAGCTTAAGGGGGCAGCAGATATACTGCATATGGCTGTGTATGTAATAGCAGTTACTTTATTTGCATGGCTTGTGGCAATACCTGTAAGGAGTGCCAATGCAATGATTTCAATAATACCGGTGCTTCTTATAGCGTGCCTCATATTATGTCCGGTATTCATTAACATAACGGCATATGTGCCATTTGCAAAATATATAAGAGCATTGCTGCTTCCGTGGTATATGCTTAAGTAGGAGGATGGGATACGGTGAATAATAAGAAAAAACGTATATTTGACATTATCCAGATTGGCTATGCGGGCGATGTTGCAAGCCGTACATTTGATATTGCGATAACTGCTGCAATTATAATCAACCTTTTCATTGCGATATTTGATACATTTGAACAGTCAATTCCGTACCAGCCGGTGTTAGATGTTATAGAGTGGATTACAGTTATCGGCTTTACAATTGAATACATACTGCGTGTATGGACGGCAGAATATCTGTATCCTAATAAACGTACAGGTATTGCGAGAATAAAATACATCTTCTCAGGAAGCGGTATTGTTGACATTTTATCGTTCCTGCCAAATTATCTGCCCGTATTCTTCCCGGCAGGAGCAGTTGCTTTCCGTATGTTCAGGGTTATAAGAATCCTAAGGATATTCCGCGTCAATTCATATTATGATGCGTTAAATGTTATAACAGAGGTAATCAAGCGAAAGAGGGACCAGATATTATCCTCTGTATTCATCATTGTGATGCTTATCATAGCATCATCACTGTGCATGTACAGTTTAGAGCATGAGGCACAGCCGGAAGTGTTTAAGAACGCATTTTCAGGAATATGGTGGTCGGTATCAACACTTCTTACAGTAGGTTACGGCGATATCTATCCTGTGACAGTGCTTGGAAAAATGTTCAGTATTATCATTACATTTCTTGGCGTCGGAATGGTCGCTATTCCAACAGGTATCTTATCTGCAGGTTTCGTTGAGCAGTACAGCCTTATTAAGAAGTCGACAGATTACCTTATGGAGAAGGAACTTAAGTTTATTAAGCTCATTATAACTAAGGACCACAACTGGAATGAAAAGAAGGTATGCGAGCTTAACCTTCCAAGGGGACTGATTCTTGCCGCAGTGTTAAGAAATGGTGAGACACTTATGCCTAAGGGCGATATGAAGCTTTTTGAAGGAGATTGTGTTGTAATCGGTGCGAGAGACTGTGAAGTTAATGTTGATGTGAACTTAAAGCAGGTAGAACTGCGTGAACATCATCCGTGGGTTGGACACAAGATAAAAGAACTGGATATATCAAGGCATACACTTATAGTAATGATAAGACGGGGTGATAATGCAATAGTTCCTAATGGTGATACGCTTATTAAATCGGGTGATATAGTATTCGTATTTTCTAAGCGTTATATGGCGGATGCACAGACAATAAGCGTATAGATGGTGAATGATTATGATGATATTTGTGACAACAACAGATGCATTAGCAGATGAAAAACTATATGAAAAGGCTTATTCACTTATTCCGGAATACAGGAAAGTTAAGGTGGATAAGATGAAAATGCGTGAAAATAAACTGCAAACTGTGACGGCAGGCCTGCTTCTTAATTATGCAGTAGGAAAATGGAGCAACAGGGTTAACGAAGAATGTGATAGTGTTTACTATGAAAATGTGGACATTTTTTCTGTGATAGAAGCAAATAATCAGTGTTTTGATTATGAAATAGCTTATAATTCACAAGGAAAACCTTATTTTTTGTTATTTCGTGAAATTTTTTTCAATATCTCACATTCGTCTAACTATGTAGTATGTGCTATAGGCGATAAACCAGTTGGAATTGATATAGAAGGAGGCCGCAAAGGTAGACAGAATCTGGCACGGCGCTTTTTTGACAGGGCTGAGTCTGATTGGATAGAAGAAGCCGAAAGTGATGAAAGATTCTTCAGAATATGGACTCTGAAAGAGGCATATGGCAAGGCTACAGGCCGCGGCGTGCTTGACATTTTGGATAAAATAGTTTATAGATTAGAACATGGGGAAATTAAGGCATACATAGGTGGAATTCCCCAGAATTTCACTATTGTAGAAAAAAAAATAGATAAGTTCAGATTATCAGCGATACAATTGTGAAATTAATAGCCAATTGTTAAATGTTAAGTTGAAAAACAATTACAAAGACGGTATAATAGCCAATATGTATATCTATGGAAAGCCTAAGGAGGGTTTTATGAGCAGAAATCATTTTAACGAATTAAGTCCATGTGAAGCATTAATTATGAAGCTTATATGGGAGGCACCACAGGACATTCCTGTGCAGGAACTTATTGATCAGTTAAGAGACGATTATGGTAAGGATTACGCAAGGACAACAGTTGTTACTTTCGTAGGTAAGTTGAAGGACAAGAGATTTGTTGACACATACCGTAAAGGAAAGGCAGCATTTATCCATCCTCTTCGTTCAGAAGAAGAATACAGAAGACAGTTGTTAAAGGAAGAGGCTGACTTCTGGTTCAATGGAAAGGCTGTTGACATGGTAGCTTCTATCTGTGAATCACAGAAGTTAGAAGATGATGAGATTAAGAGAATTAAGAAGATTCTTAATGGTCTTAATAAGTAATAATTAAAAAAGCAATAAAAAGCATCACCTGATACGAAAGTCGGATTCGTCAGGTGATGCTTTTTTGTTATGCATATATTATATAATTAATGATTGTTATCCTGATATTCAAGTGCTGCTGTTATGAAACCTCTGAATAATGGATGTGGACGATTAGGTCTTGACTTTAACTCTGGATGAGCCTGTGTGGCAACGAACCAAGGATGATTCTTTAATTCTATCATCTCAACAATTCTTCCGTCAGGAGATATTCCTGAAAGCATCATACCATTCTCAGTAAGAACTTTTCTGTAATCATTATTAACTTCATATCTGTGTCTGTGACGTTCATGTATAAGCTCTTCGCCATAGAGTTCATAAGCCTTACTTGTTTTATCAAGTACGCAAGGATAAGAACCAAGTCTTAATGTACCGCCGATATCATCAATGCCTTCCTGGTCTGGCATAAGATGTATAACAGGGTGAGTTGTGTTAGGATTAAGTTCAACACTGTGTGCGTCGTCATATCCTATAACATTTCTTGCAAATTCAACAATGGAAAGCTGCATGCCTAAGCACAATCCTAAGAATGGAATATTATGTTCTCTGGCATAACGGATAGCTTCAATCTTTCCTTCTGTACCTCTGTCACCGAATCCACCTGGAACTAATATGCCAGATACGTCAGAGAGAAGCTCATCAGCAGTTTCAGGAGTTACAGTTTCTGAATCAATCCATTTGATAGTTACATCACATGAATTATATACACCACCATGCTTTAATGCTTCTACAACACTGATATAAGCATCATGAAGCTGGATATATTTACCAACTAATGCAACAGTTACCTTCTTAGTAGGATTCTTCCAGGCCTTGCACATTGCTCTCCATTCATCAAGGTCTGGTTCTGGACAGTCAAGGTGTAAACATTCACATGCTACCTGTGCAAGATGTTCTTCTTCCATTGCAAGAGGTGCATCATAAAGAATCTCAACATCTAAGTTCTGAAGTACATGAGACTTAGGTACATTACAGAAAAGTGCTATCTTATCTTTGATACCGGTCTCAAGTGGATGTTCTGTACGGCACACAAGAATATCCGGACGAATTCCCATTCCCTGAAGTTCCTTAACACTTGCCTGTGTAGGCTTAGTCTTCATCTCACCAGATGCCTTAAGATAAGGAATAAGTGTTACATGAATAAGAATTGCGTTCTCATGTCCGACTTCATGCTGGAACTGTCTGATTGCCTCAAGGAAAGGCTGACTTTCGATATCTCCGACAGTACCACCTACTTCTATAATTGCAATCTTAGTTTCATCAGTTGAATAATCTCTGAAAAAACGGCTCTTTATTTCATTAGTAATATGAGGGATTACCTGAACTGTACCTCCGCCAAAATCTCCACGGCGTTCCTTCTGTAAAACTGACCAGTATACTTTACCAGTAGTTACATTAGAATTTTTATTAAGGCTCTCATCAATAAATCTTTCATAGTGTCCAAGGTCGAGATCTGTCTCAGCACCATCATCAGTTACGAAAACCTCTCCGTGCTGGATAGGGTTCATAGTACCTGGATCAATATTAATATAAGGGTCAAACTTCTGCATGGTTACAGAAAAACCACGGGCTTTAAGCAGTCTGCCTAAAGATGCGGCAGTGATACCTTTTCCTAAACCGGAAACAACACCACCTGTTACAAATACATATTTAACAGCCATTTTTTCCTCCAATCTGAATGTGTAATCAAAAAAATATGCAATATTATACAGCCATGTATTATAA
>ERZ1026844.645-NODE-645-length-24014-cov-4.876330_pt1 | contig 24014 bp, 21 predicted proteins | sample MGYA00380152_ERZ1026844 | MGnify/ENA primary metagenome ERZ1026844 (study PRJEB33269, sample SAMEA4719788) | human gut metagenome | biome: human-associated habitat; feature: organic feature; material: feces | place: Cameroon | collected 2013-10 ... | reverse complement strand
TGCGGCAGAAAAGCCATCGCAAGATGCTCATCGACACCTTCATCAACGCGATTTTTCTGTACGATGATAAAATGGTGATCACCTTCAACTGCAAGGAAGGCACGAAAACCATCACCTTCGCGGAATTGCAGGAAGCTATCAGCGACAAAAACAGTTCGGATTTGGATTGCCTTGTTGCACCATATCAATACGCAAGCTATGAAAGTAGCTTGCGTATTCTTTTTGTTCCAAGACGCCATACTTGGAAAACAGCGAGGTCGGTGGTTCCATATGAAAACCGATCAGCCTCGGTTTTCTCGAAAAATATACTTCAAGAATCATGAACCCATTCCAAACAATTTCGTTTTCCGCAGAGAACAATTGAAAAGTTCAAGGACAAAGGCCCTTACGATTCAGTTAAGGGGGGGCAACGACTATCGAGAACGTTAGTATTTTAACAGCGCCAGCACCAAAACGCATAGTGTTAAGCGATCCGTTGCGCTGTCCTTCCTATCAATCATCGCATCATTGCCGAATTTCCTGTGATTCATCCTTACGCCGACGGCACAATGGCCGGCTCCTACCGACGGCCGCTGCTTTGACGCATCTGCCGGAAAAACTACCGGATGGACCGGCTTGCATGCAAGTGCCTTGAGCAAGCATAAGATGACCCATATATGCAGACACGAGATTCTAGAATATAGATAGCAGGTGAAACAGTCTCGGGCTATTTTTTGTATGCATCGCCGTGTTCAGCAGCCTAACCGTGGGTAATATGAATGCGCGGTCTACATCGGTTCGTCCGCGTTTGGATACAGATTCTCGACTGTCCGTTTCTTTGAATAGTCCCGTGCAGAAGCAAACGAAGACGCCGATTTCATGCAGCCCTGTGTTATTTACGAAGACTACGGGAAAAGGAAATCATCGTGTTCCCCAATTATCCTTGCCTTGTATTGTTATTCGGAAACGTCGATTCTACCAGACCAACATATTCCGTGTATGCCTGATAATCTGCCAATTCAGAGAGGCATTCGGCAATGCTTCTATAGTACCAATTATGCTGGTTCTTATCCTTTTGGTTAAAGCGCTTCCATAGGCCGTCACCGATAGTATTGTAATCGCGGTAAATGGCGCGCATGTTTGAGAGCTTATCTCCAAGCGCTATCAGCTTTACGTCGAGCGGCGCATTCTTAAGATGATCCAGGGTTTCCTGTTTACGGATTTTCCATGTAGATTCGGCCGGGTCGTTTTCACGTTTGTTTTCACTTTCAGAAGCCACAAGTGCAGCGACGTACCGGCCAAACAGTTCTTCAATCTCGTCGGCGGTGGCGTCGGCATCTTCCACAACATCATGAAGCAGAGCGCCTGCGAGGATCTCATCATCGGTCGTCATAGTTCCGACAATGGCCGCCGTTTCCATCGGATGTAAAATATTGGGGATTTGTGTTCCTTTGCGAAATTGTCCCCCATGCGCATTTGCGGCGAAAATAATGGCTTCACTTAACAAACGCCCCATATAAATCCTTCCTTTCCTCCATAAACAACATTTGTGCAGATCGGGACGCGTATTAAACCGTAGCATGTTTGCTGCAACGAAAACGGATTGCTTGACTGCGCGCACAAAGGGGAGAGCAGCAGCCATGGCGCGCCACGAAGGATAATTGGCGCGTACCGTGCCTTCACAAACGGAGCGCTTCGTACTGCCGTTCCCTCTATATTGCACCGTAAATAACAGACCGTTCATATGAACGATCCGTTTTGGTAAGCACATGTGTTAATCCTGACTCGACTGTTCACCGATGACAAGAACTTTGAAGAGACGTTCAATCCGCTTTGACGTCAACGATCTCGGTCTCAGCGATCGCCTTATCGATCATGGGCGCAAAGTCTACGAGCGCTTCGCTTTCGCGGAGTTTATCGACCTTGGGCTTCGTGACCGGGTGCTGCGGAACAAATACCGTGCAGCAATCCTCGTAGGGAAGGATGGAGGTTTCAAAGGTCCCGATCGCCTTTGCACGATCGATGATTTCCTCCTTGTCGAATCCGATGAGCGGACGGAACACAGGCATGGTAACGGCGTCGTTCGTCACCGTGAGAGATTCGATGGTCTGGCTTGCGACCTGACCGATGGCTTCGCCGGTGATGAGCGCCTGGGAGCCGTCTGCGATTGCGACGCGTTCCGCGATCTTCATCATCAGTCTGCGCATCAGCACGGTCGTCTCAGAGGACGGGCATTGGTCGTAGATTGCAAGCTGGATCTCCGTGAAGGGAACGAGGTACAGACGTATCGGGCCGGCATACCGGGAAACGATGCGGGCAAGCTCGACAACCTTGTCGCGTGCGCGCTCGCTTGTATACGGATAGCTGTAAAAATGCACCGCGCTGATCGCGACACCGCGTTTTGCGATCATATGACCGGCGACCGGGCTGTCAATGCCGCCGGAGATGAGCAGCATGGCCTTACCGTTCGTGCCGACAGGCATACCGCCCGCACCGGGGATCTCGCGCACATAGACGAACGCGCGTTCCTGGCGTATCTCAACGCCGACATGGATCTCCGGCTCGCGGACATCAACGCGCAGAGTGGGGAACCGCGTCAGCAGCGTATGCCCGAGTTCCTTGCAGATGTCCTCGGAACGCATGGGGAACTGCTTGTCCGCACGCCGGGAGAACACCTTGAAGGTGTGGGACGCATCAGGATCATCCGCGAGCGTTTCCCGCATGAGCCGGGTCGCGGCTTCCTCGACCGCACTCCAGTCCTTTTCCGTTGCATACGTCGGGCTGATGGAATGAATGCCGAACACGCGCGATAGACGATCTGCCGCTTCCAACAGCTTGACCTGCGCGATGCCGTAGACAAAGATGCGCCCCTGCTCGTGGACGACTTTGACCGGGGCCGGCGCAAGCGCACGGCGAATGGCGTTCATGAGCGCGCGCTCAAAGAAGGGGCGGTTGAGCCCCTTCAGATGGATCTCTGCATAGCGAACCAGTAATACTGCTTCCATAGAGTTCTTGTTACCTCCTCTGATAACGGCGCAGGAAGGTCACTTGCTTTGCGAGCGCCTCCGCTGCAATATCCATTTCTTCCAATGTGTTAAAGGGACAGAGCGAAAAGCGGATCGCACCGTCCTGTCGCGCACCGACAACGCCCATCGCGCCGAGCACGCGGTTTTTGCCGCGCTTATGCGCAGCGCAGGCAGAACCCGTTGAGACATAGATCTCCTGCTGTGCAAGCGCATGCAGCAGGACTTCGCCGCGTACGCCGAGGAACGACATGTTCAGGATGTGGGGCGCGCCGTTTCTCGGCTCCGGACCGTTGACAAAGACGTCCGGGATGCCGGACAGGTTTCGACAGAGCCGCTCCTTGCAGGCATACATGTGTTCGCGCCAAGCATCCCCGTTTTGCTGATAGGCGGCCAGCGCAGCGTCCAATCCCATGATGGCGGGGGGATTCGTCGTGCCGGAACGCCGGTTCTGCTCCTGACCACCGCCGATCAGACCGCCCGCAAAGCGCACGCTGTTTTTGACATACAGCGCGCCGATCCCCTTCGGCGCATGGACTTTGTGCCCGCTGACGGAATACAGGTCGCATGACAGCTTTTGAAACGGCAGCTTGCAGAACCCCTGCACGCCGTCCACATGAAAGACCGCGTGGGGCGCGCGCTTTCGGATGAGGGCCTGTGCGGCGGAAAGGTCGTTGATCGCGCCTGTTTCGTTGTTGACCTGCATGAGCGAAACGAGTGCCGTATCTTCCGTAAGCGCTTCGGCAAGCGCATCGAGACGGAGGTAGCCGTGCGCATCTACGCCGACGTAGACGACCTCCGTATCCTCTGCATGCTCAAAGGTACGAAACACTTCGTAAACCGAAGGGTGTTCGACGGCGGAGGTGATGATGCGCTTCTTTCCACGCGTTGCACGCAGAACGCCGAAGATCGCCGTGTTGTTCGATTCCGTTCCGCCGGAGGTATAGATGATCTCGCTGCGGTCCGCGCCGAGCAGCGAGGCGAGCCGCGCGCGGGCGCCCTCGATGCGCTTCTCCATGGCGGCGGCAGGCGCGTAGGCGCTGGCCGGGTTGAAATAGCTTTCACGCATACAGTCCAGAGCGGCATTTGCGGCGCAATCGAGTACGCGCGTCGTTGCACTGTTATCCAAATAGATCATAATCGATCGTTCACTCCCGTTTAATCCGATACCCCATACTATGACGTCAACGCTGAAAATGCGCAATTCTTGCAGTATCGGTATTTATCATATCACAGATTTCCCCCTAGGAAAAGCGATGTTTTCCAGCCGCAGATCGTTTTGCCTTTACAGCGTCAAATCACGAAAGCGCTTTCTTTCGATTTTGTTCACGATTTGTTTGTTTCCTAATCTGTAAGAAAGGTTGTATAATGTAACCGCCAGCATATCTGTGCGGATACGTTGGGTAACAGGAACAATGCCCGGCCGGAAACCGGCGGGATAGCGTAGAATCAAACCGCAAGCTTTAGATTGGAGGAAACAAACATGGTTTGTAAAGAATGCGGAGCTTATAATGCAGAGCATCTGACGCATTGCCGTGTCTGCGCGGCAAAACTCAAAGACGCGGAACCCGCGGCCGAAACCGTTGATGCGGGTCAGGAAGAAGCGTCCGCACGGCCGACGCGCAGATTTGCGCAGGCGCCGAAGTGGCCGACAAACGCCTATACTGTAAAAGAAGCGCCGCAGCAGCCCGTTTCCGATGAAAAGTCTGCCGAGACGGCGAAAGTCGAACCGGCCCAGGATGAGCCGCAGAAATCGGCCGCCGTACCCGTGTCGGCAGCTCCCGTTGTGCAGGCGCCGCCGCGCACCGCGTCCGTAAGGGCAGCTGCGCCCATGACGGAGAATAAACAGTTTTGCACCGCTTGCGGCAAACCGTTGATGCCGGACGCCATGTTCTGCGCATACTGCGGCGCAAAAACCGCTGCTGCGGCAGCCGCCGCACCCGCGCCGGCAGCAGCTCCGGCCCCGGCCGCTCCCACCAAGATGAACGCGCGCTCCGCGTATCAAAGGCGCGCCGAATCGTCTGAGCCCGAGGAAGAGAAAACGCGCCCCGCAAAGCGGGTCGCCGCACCGTCAAAGAAGCAGCAGCTAGCCGCTTTCGATGAGGATGACGATTTGGAAGAAAAGAACGATGATTTCTCGGATCTCTATGATGAGGATGAGGATTTTGACGATGAATACTATGATGATGAGTTCGATGAGGACGAGGATGACGATATGCCCAAGCGCAAAGGCAAGGGCGGAACGATTCTGTTTGTCGTGCTGATCGTTGTCCTGCTCGCACTGGTCGGTTTCTTCGGCAAGTATATCATCAACAAGAATTACGGCGGCAGCTTTTCTAATATGATTGCCGCACTGACGGGGAAACAGCAGGAAACGCCCGCAAACGAAGAGAACGACCCGGATGTGAACGTTGTTTCGAACACGACGAGCGACGCACCGAGTGCTACGATCGTTGAGGATACGATCAACGGAACAGAGGTGTTCAACATCACCGTCAACGCTCCGAACGGCACGAAAGTACGGATCATCGACAAGTCCGGAACGCTGCAAGAGGACAGCACGACGATCGCCGAGGGCAACAGCATCCACATTGCTGTTCCGCGTTCGATCTACACACCGACAGACTATTGCGACAGCACGACCGTGAGCGTTACGCCCGAGGTCGAGGTCACGCTTCCGGACGGTACGACGAAGATGCTGGATGTGCCTTCTGTTACAATGACCGTACCGCAGGTGTCGCTGACGCTGACAGCGCCCGTTGGCGAATCGGTCGAGGCAACGGCGGACGGAAGCCCGATCAAGATCGAGGGAACCGTTACGGATCACACGACGAAAGTGTTTGTGAACGGCACGGAGGTGACCGTCTTTGAAGGCGGCACGTTCTCCTATGACTATACGCCGACCGCGGAGGAGAACCAGACCATCGTCGTCGAGGCGAAGAAAGCCGGCTGCATGGGAACATCGCAGACGATCGCCGTCACGCCCCATGTAGTGAAGGCGCTGCCGCTTGCGCTGACCTCGCAAAACGCCGTCATCAAAGCCGCCGACGGGAAGGCCATCGTTGAAGGAACGGCAGTTCCGGGCGCAACCGTTACCGCGATCTGTGAGAACTCGAACGTGACCTGCGGCGCTGTCTCCGTGACAGAAACGGGAAGCTTCACTTGCGTGATCGAGGTGCCGAAAGAGGGCTATTATGAGGTCAATTTTGCCGCAACCGCAGAGGGGTATGACAATGCGGCCGTGACTTGCACGATCGAGCGCAAGCCGACGACGAAGTCCTCGAGCTATAAGGAAAAAGCGCTGAACCTCAACAAGAACTACGAGAAGGTTGCGGGTGGACAGTCTGACGCAACGACGCTCAAGTTTACCGGAAAAGTGAAGGAGATCATCCCGAACGAGGCCGGCCTGGTCATCTTTAAGATGGAAGACTCCGCGGGCAATGTTGTCTATGTTTGCAATCGCAGCGACAAGAACAAGATCGAGAACAACGATCTCAACAAGTCTAAGACGGTTGCAGGATATAACGCGGGCCTGTATCCGGAAACGACCAATCCATATATCTGGGGCTGGTTCATCTGGAATAACTGACGGGAGAAGCGCTTGAAGATCTGGGCAAAGTGCTTAAGAGAGCAGAAGATACAAAAAGACGTCGTGCAGGAGTTCGCTTCTGCACGACCTTCTGACTTTGCAGGCTGGAGCATGGTTCTGGATTCGCTTTGCAAGGCGCTGGATCTCAGCCGGCCCGTCATGATGAACAAGCATCTTCGCGAGCTGCGGCAGTTTTCCCGCACGGTGTTTTATGCGGCGGATTTCATGGAGAGCGTCGGGTTTGATCGCTTTGAAATCGAGATTTTTCCAGAGAAAAAGAAGAAGAGCGGATAGGAATCGTTGCTTAGCATAAGTTCGCTCCTTTTGCGACAGAATAGGGAACGGAAGGAGTGATTGTAGTGGATCTTATCGCTTTGATACTCATGGTGATTGGCGCCCTGAACTGGGGACTGATCGGGCTGTTTCAGTTCGACCTCGTTGCAACCATCTTTGGCGGCATGAATGCAGTTCTTTCCAGAATCATTTACAGCCTTGTCGGGCTTGCCGGAATCTGGGGCATCACGATGCTCTTTCGGCGCGGTTCGGAATCGGATCATGCGGGTGCGCAGCCGGAGCGCAGCAGAGACTGACGATAGCGGCATTGAATCGGGATCCCAAAGCGGGCGGAGTAATCCGTCCGTTTTTTTTGTTTATAAAACCGGATAGAATGGAGAAAACAATGGCAGAGTTCTTTATGACCTGTACCGGATGCGGCAATACATGCAGACTGGAAGTATATGGAACGCTGGAATCGCTGACCGTGCTGGGCAACCGCTGCGGCGTAGGCTGCGATGAAGCGAGAAAAGAACTGGCGGCGAGAACGCAGCCGGGCTCCGCTGCATCGCGAAACCTGCGCATCGGCGCGATCTATCGCCATTTTAAGGGCGATCGTTATCTTGTCGAGGATGTTGTGACACACAGTGAGTCGGGCGAGCGTCTGGTGCTGTATCGCCAGCTCTACGGTGAATGCCGTCGGTTTGTCCGGCCGCTCGACATGTTCCTTTCCGAAGTGGATCACGCGAAGTACCCGGAAGTACAGCAGACCTACCGCTTTGAAGAGGAGCACATTGCAAGTGTGAACCATAGTAGATAGAGGAGGGGGAAACCCAATGCTGCATTTTGAAGATATTAAGAACAACGAAGAGATCAAGACCTATATTTCCTGTGCGGATGCGTCGCTTATCGCGCTCGGCTATACGGAACACTGCTTTGCACATGTCGGCAGCGTTTCTGAGACGGCGGGGTATATTCTTGAAACACTTGGTTATCCCGCGCGTGAGGTGGAGCTTGCAAAGATCGCCGGATATCTGCACGATATCGGAAATCTTGTGAATCGCGTAGATCACTCGCAGAGCGGCGCGGTCATGGCATTTGCCCTGCTGCGCGATATGGGCGCGGATCCGGACGAGATCGCGACCATCGTTACCGCTATCGGGAACCATGACGAGGGAACGGGAGTCGCGGTGAACCCCGTTGCAGCCGCACTGATCCTTGCGGACAAATCCGACGTTCGCAGGAGCAGAGTCAGAAACAGCGATACTGCACAGTTTGATATTCACGACCGCGTGAACTATTCCGTAAAGAAATCACAGCTCAAGATCAATGAGGATCGGACGCTTATCAAGCTGAAACTGACGGTCGATACAAAATACGGCTCCGTTATGGATTACTTTGAGATATTTCTCGGCCGCATGATCATGTGCAGAAAGGCCGCCGACACGCTCGGCCTTCAGTTCAAGCTGATCATTAACGAGCAGCAGCTGATCTGAGCAGCAATCATGGCTTTCTCATGTTGGTGCTTTCGGCGGATGGCATAGGACTGCACACGATCGTCAGTTCCTGTACCGCAGCGAATGCGGCAACGCAGCAAAGCACGATGAGAAGGCAACTGCCCATGCAAGAGTTGAGAATCGGCGCGAACAGATACAGCAACAGGCCGGTCAACCGGTTGGCGTTCGTGTGAAGCGGGAGCGTCAGACGGCGGGATTTTGCGAAGGCGATGAAAAGAGTGCAGAGCCTGACGAAGAGAATACCGCAGGCAGCGGCCCAGACCCAGAACGGGAAGCGGTATTGCGGCACGATCTTCAGCGCCGATACGCATAGAAACAGGAGATCGGCAGCGCTGTCCAAGATACTGCCCAGCCGACTCGCGACGCCAAGCCGCCGTGCGAGAAAGCCATCCAGCATATCGCTGAGACCGCACGCCGCATAGACGGCATAGAAGGCGGGCTGCATCGCGGGAAGCAGTAATAGAAGAATCAAACCCGCTATCCGAAGACAGGAGAGCAGGTTCGGCAAGTTGCGCAGAAATAAGACGCACCCGGAAGATCGTTTCGACGGCTCGAAGAGCACGACAGTCGAAGCGTCGCGGGTGCGTGTTGTTTCGGAGTCGTGGGCTTGCTTCATAAAGTCAATGCTCGCCGTTGCAGATGCGCGCATACAGGTCGTCCGGTATCATAGGAACGGCAAGTTTCGCCATTGTCTCATCGGAAATACAGCCAGTCTGCGCATATTCGCGTCCGGCAGTGCGCATGGTTTCCAGAAACGGCTTTGTGACGGCTTCGGCTTCGGGGACATTGAACATCGGAGCCTCTGAGACCGTAACGATCGCCGGTTCAAAGCTGTGCGCAGCGTTCGGGAAGCAGCAGCCGCAGATCATCAGATATCGCAGCTTGGAATAATCGGCCTGTCCAACGTGCTCATAGCGTTCTCCAACCTTCTGCATCGTCATGGAGAAAAGCGCCACCGTGCGGTCTATGAGCACCTTTAAAGGAGCGGGCATTCCATAGCAATAGAGCGGAAAACTGAATAGCAATAGATCGCTTTGCAGGATTTTGCTTAGGATTTGCGGCATGTCGTCCGCATGTATGCAGCGTCCGCCGTTGTGCATGCAGAGAAGCAGCCCGTACAGTATTCGATATGCCGGTCGATCGCATGAATCGTCCGAACTGTCTGCGGCTGAATATCGTTCATCCCGGTAAGAAATGCGCGGGCCAGGTGTATCGTATCGCTCCGCTCCCGCTTCGGTGATCCGTTGATTACGAGAATATTCATGTGAATGCCCTCAATTCTTACTCATAACGTACGAAAGACGATGCTTCCGCGCCGTTTCAGCCAGCCATAGAGCGGCAGCGTAACCAGCAGCGTGATCGCACAGCATACCCCGAGATACGGCGCAGCGCCAAGACGTGCGCCCACAAAGTAATACACTGCAATGAGAACGATCGAGTAGATCCAGCCCGCAAGCAGAGCGAGCAGAACGCTGACGCTTGATTTGATCGGGTGCAGCTCGCTTGTCCAGTTCAAATTCGGACTTTGCAGTCCGAGGAATAGATCGAGACAAGCGGAAAAGCACACGTACAGAAGCGGCAAAAGTATGACGAGCAGAACTGTCAATGCATCCGGGCGCAGCGTCAGCGCCACTGCGATGCTGCAAAGAAACACGGGGATCCCCGTGAGAAGCAGCTGGACGCTGAGCTTTGCCTTGAGCGCCTGCCAAGGATCGATCGGGAGCGACTGCACGATCCAGATGCTTTTGCCTTCCAAAGAGACAGAGGGGGTCGCCATGTCGTTCATAGCGGTCAGCATGCAGACGCCGCCAACCAGCAGTATCGTTATGAACTCCAGATTGCCATCGAATACATCCAGTAGAACAGCCGCCACCGTTTGACCTTTGATCAGCAGCGCAACGGCGGCAATGAACAGCAGCAGCGTGCTCAGGCCGCAGTTGAGCATGTAGTTGGCGCTGGAGCTAAAACGCCGCAGTTCTTTCGACAGCAGTGCGGAGAAAACGCTTTTCCTGCGGACGGGCGCGGCTTTGTAAACAGCCTTTGCAACGCCGCCCTGCGCAGTCGCGATCTGCAGAAACGTTTTCGCGAGCACATAGAGCGTTGCGCCGAGCAGAATCGCTACGATCAGCGTCAACAGCAGCATCGAGAGCCAATCGCCTTCGCCCACGCGGCCGATCAGGTAGAGCAGATATGCCTTGGCGTGAATGCGGTCGCCGTAGATCGCCGCGTTTTGCACCAGTTCACGCAGCAGAGCGGACGCTTTGAAATAGACAAAGTAGTAAGCGGCGATAAACGCCAGCGCGAGCAGCGCCGAGATAAAACTCTTGCTCTTGAGCTTCGTGCTGAGCTTTGCTACAACCCAGCCGAGCAGGCAGGACAAGAACAGCACGAGCAGCGAGAGAAGAAGCGTGAGCACGACAGGCCCGACGATACCGGCAATGTCAACCGGAACGACGATGTAATACACCACGACCGCGGGCAGGATGGCCACGGCAGAGTACATCAATCCCATCAGGTAAACGCCGAGCAAGCGAACCGTGAGCAGATACCGAACGGGGATCGGCAGCGAGAGCAGCAGTTCATTGTCCTTTGCCAGATACAGACCCGAATATGTATTGAATACGCTCCCGAGTACGCCGAGCGCCAAAGATAGCAGCCCAAAGATGGAGAAATAGAGCCATCCGACGTTTGCTTCCACAAGCGGGTCGCATATGGAAAAGGCAAGGTATGTAAATAAGCCGCCAAGGAAGCCGACCATCAGCAGCGCAAAGAGCACGATCATGACGATGCAGGAAGCCTTGGAGCGCGCGGCGCCGTTCGTCTGATTGTAGAAGAAGCCGCGGTTCAGCTCCAGCATTTGCTTTTTCAGCAGCGTTTTCAGCATGATTCCTCCTCCAGCTCAAGGAACACATCCTCGAGACTGTCGTCGCCTTTGACCTCTTCCATCGTTCCGGAGCGAATGAGACGGCCGCCCTTGATGATCGCAACCTTATCGCAGAGTTTTTCGGCCACTTCCAAAACGTGCGTGGAGAAAAAGATCGCGCCGCCCGCATCGCAAACCTCGCGCATCATGCCCTTCAGAGTATGCGCCGCCTTCGGGTCAAGCCCCACGAACGGCTCATCCATCAGAATCAGCTGCGGATCGTGCAGCCAGGCGGAAACAATGGCCAGCTTCTGCTTCATACCGTGGGAATAGGCGGAGATGGGGGCCGCAAGGTCGCTTGTCAGCTCGAACAGATCGCCGTATTTTTGTATGCGTTCCTGCCGCTTTGCCGCGTCAACGCCGAAAATATCCGCGATGAAGTTCAGGTATTGAATCCCCGTCATAAAGTCGTAGAGATCCGGGTTGTCCGGAATATAAGCAAGACGCTGTTTGCAGGCGATCGGGTCCTTGCGGACGGAGAGGCCGCAGACTAGGATGTCGCCGGAATCAAACCCCAGAATTCCCGCAACGGATTTCAGCGTAGTGGTTTTTCCGGCGCCGTTATGGCCGATAAAACCGTAGATTTCGCCCGGCAGGATGTGCAGCGAAAGATCATTGACCGCGGTTTTGTCCCCGTAGGTCTTGGTCAGATGTTGAATTTGCAGCATGTTATTTTCCTCCTTTTCATGGGCGCGGCGCTGTACAGAAACGCCGCAGTCAAATGCGAGTATCGAAAAAACGGATCGGCACGGGGAATAGAGCCCCGTTTGCTTATTCCGCTTTGTCTTGTAAAGAGATCGACAGAATCCGGCTGCACGCCTCCGCAGCGCTCATTTGATCCGTGTCGATGCGAATCGCATACTCCCCGGCCTCAAAACGGCCGTGCTTTCGTTTCAGCATATCGGCGACAGGCGCGGGAAGCGTTCCATGCATTCGTTCGGCAAACCGGCGCTGGATCGTCTCAAGACTTGCGGTAACGAGCACGCGCAGAGCACCTTCCGGAAGGAGATCGAGCTGCTCGGGCTCAGATATGACATAGACGATGGCGCCGCCCGCCACCGCAGCAGCGAGCTGTTCTTTGAAAAGTGCAGCCGCAGTCGTCTCGTCCTTGGCAAGCCGCAGATAGTCTTTTCCGGAGAAAACCGTTGCGGCCATTGATGAACGCAGCTGCTCTGCAATAGAAGACTTTCCCGTACAGCTATCCCCGATCAAAGCAATCAACATGGCGCGTGATCCTCCTTTTGTAATGCGGTCGTTTCTTTGGAAGGCTCGACTTGAACAGACTGCGCATCATCGAACGGCAGCTGAGCGGTATACTTGCAGAATTCGTCTGTCTTGGACCAGTAACGAATGCCCCAGTGCTCAAAGTCCCATTGCTCCTCGTATGCGTTGCATTCATAGTCTACGTAGTAGAGCGTTCCGGCGCTTGGAACAAAGTTCGTAGGGAAGTAATCGATGTTGAGCCCGGCCGGATACAAAAGATCGCACATGCCGCGCACCTGATCGAGACAGCGATCCGGCAGCGCATCGCGCTGCACGAGAGAGAACACCGTTTCGCCGGGTATATACTCTTTTAGCAGACGCTCATTGCTGCGGTCAACGGCGAGCAGCTCGGGCATGGGAATACCGACGTCGCGGAGCAAAGCGTAGTCGCGCAGTTCCGAATCGAGCTTGTTGCCGAACTGGTAATAGCTGCACGGCTCGTGGTGGATTTGTTTCACCACATAGAGCGCAGAAGCCCGCCTCGCGAGGTAGGAGTAGCCGCCCTTTCCCTTTCCGAGCAAGCGCTGGATCTCGTAGGCGATGCCGTCAAATAGGACGATTCCATCAATCGCAGCTGCCATGAGAGACGGTCCTTTCTCCGATGATTCGGGTGACGATGCACAGACGTTATACACCAAAAGTTTTGCATCGCATGATGTATTATATTAGCAGCGCGTGTATTCGTCAAGACACACGGAAAGGATACATGATAAATCTACGGATCATAGGAGTATTTTGAAAAGAGACGAAAGAGACTGCCGAGAAAAGGGATCGTTGCTGCTTGGTGCGGCGTCATTGGAATGCAAAATAAAAACCGCAGAGCGTCAGCCGCTTTTCCGGACAGAAACGGCATTTGAATGCGGCACAGAGACAATTATACGGATGTGAAAGGAATTGCCGATAAAGGAATGGAAGGAAATCGTCAAAAGCAGTTACGCTTCGGCGATTTCCTTCCTTCGCGGGTAATCGTCCCCCGGACCCGCTGAACACTATTATAGCCATGCGAGAGCAAAAGTCAACGAAACCGCGGGAATGCGAGGTGTTTCGACAGAATCAGAAAAAGTACGACATTTTGCGATAAATGGGCGTATGGCATTTTTGAAAACAAGAAGCGTGCAGGGCAAAGACAATGCTGTTCTGCCGCCTCCACCATGATCCGTGACGTAGGAAAAGCAAGGGACGATTACTGGTCGCTGCTGGAGGAGGCAAAGGGGCGACGATAAACACGCAATCGCACGGCGAGACGAGAGAGTCGATCCGGAATACAAAAAAACATGAGCTGAAATCAGCAGATGGGTGTTGCGTTCGGGGAAAACGGTCAGAAGCCGCTTGCAACCAGCGATTCGGTGTATGCAGGAATGCTCGGTGGTAGCTATGCAGAATTTGATATGGATGGGAAGAATCTGGTTTTTTCAACACGAGTTGCAATGAAGAAGGGAATCAGGACACATAAATTGACCGCGGAGAATATCCGCTGGTTATATGCGGGTTATATAAAGGTATTCTGGATCCGGGGCTCGTTATTGCAAACAATAAGCGAAACTCGGTTCTCGTATTCACGGGAGATGTTGATATTCACTGAGAACCTATCATGGTGTCGATAGATCCCAATGCGACTGTAGACTTTGCCGGAGCGGCGACAGTGAAAATGATTCGTGGGCAGGAACAATTTTGGGGGGAACGCTACAAGCTATTCAGGCGCCGGGTAATTGCGGATAAAAATAAACTTGCAGAAATGCGTCGTACCAACAGAATACAATCATCTGAGGTGACCTCACTTCTAAGCAAGTTTACGAGTGTGTGTATACCAGAAGGGACGCGCAATGTCAATAGGAATTTAACAGAAAAATTCGAAGAATCGAAAATTCGCGAATCCATCCGCCGCACGTTTCCGGAGCGGGAGGCACGGCCGGCGTTGGAGCGTGTGTTCTGCGGGGAAGACTATGGACTGTCATTTTGTGGCAAGGCGCACCACACATTCATAGGGACGGAGGGCTTCGGCCTGCGCCGGCTCCGGATAGTTCCAAAGAATGCATTTCCCGCCCGGAGATGGGTACGGCAGTGCGATCGTCCGGTCGGTAAAGTTGCAGAGTACGCAAAGCGTCTCGTTTTCATACTGGCGTGTATAGGCAAACACCGCTTCGCTCTCCGGATAGAGCAGCACGAAATCTCCCTCCCGCACGACTGCGCTGCCCTTGCGCAGCTTCAGCAGCTTGCGGTAAAAGTGCAGCACCGAGTCCGGATCCTTTTCCTGTGCCTGTGCATGGATCTCCCGATAGTTGGGGTTCACCGCAAGCCATGGCGCGCCTGTCGTAAACCCCGCGTTTGGTTCATCCGTCCACTGCATCGGCGTGCGCGCATTGTCCCGCCCAGCAAAGCGGATATATTCCATCATGCGCTCGGACGATATGTGCCCGCCGTCGACCAAATCCCGATAGGCGCGGATCGATTCGATATCCCGGCATTCCTCGATGGAAGTAAACGGCATGTTCGTCATGCCGAGTTCCTCGCCCTGATAGATATACGGCGTTCCCTGCATCAGATAGAGGCAGGCGGCCAGCATCTTTGCCGACAGCGCACGGTAGGCGGGACGGTCATCGCCAAACTTGGATACCGCCCGTGGTTGGTCGTGATTGCCCCAGAACAGGCAGTTCCAGCCTTTATCTCGCAATGCGAGCTGCCAGTTCGCGAACAAGCCCTTGAGTTTTATCAGCTCGGTCCGTTTATCATTCCACTTGCCATAGCAGCCGTTTGACAGTTCCGTATGCGCAAACTGGAACACCATATCCAGCTCTCCGCGGTCGAAGCCTGCGTACAGCTTTGCCAGCGCCGGCGTTACACTCGGCGTTTCGCCCACCGTCATGCAGTCATATTGGGACAGCACACGGGCGCGCATCTCCCGCAGATATTCATGCACCCGCGGGCCGTTATTGCACAGCGGCGTTAGGTCGCCGTTTGTTCCGTCCGGCAGTCCCGGTGTTTTGGAGATCAAGCTGATCACATCCATGCGGAAACCGTCCACACCCTTATCCAGCCACCAGGTCATCATGTCATAGACCTCATCGCGTACGGCCGGATTCTCCCAATTCAAATCCGGCTGTTTTTTGGAGAAGATGTGCAGATAATACTGATCCGTTTCCGCATCGTATTCCCAAGCGGGGCCGGAAAACCAGGAGCTCCAATTATTCGGCGCGCCTCCGGTTTTTCCGTCCCGCCAGATGTAATAGTCCCGGTACGGGCTGTCCTTTGACGAGCGGGATTCCGTGAACCAACGGTGTTCGTCCGAGGTATGATTGACCACGAGATCCATCACGATTTTCAAGCCGCGCCGGTGCGCCTCGGCGAGCAGATGATCGAAATCCGCCATTGTGCCGAATTCTCTTTGAATGGCGCGGTAGTCGCTGATATCGTAGCCATTGTCGTCGCCGGGCGATTGATACACGGGGCACAGCCAGATGACATCTGCCCCAAGCTCGCGAATATAATCGAGCTTTTCCGTGATGCCGTTCAGATCTCCGATCCCGTCTCCGTTCGTGTCCAAAAAGCTTCGCGGATAAATCTGATATACGATTGCGTTTTGCCACCATGTTGAATTGGACAGTGCCATGTCTCAAGAATCCTTTCCAAAGTATTTCTTATATACCGATACAAAATAATACGGATTTGAATAGCCGCAAAGCTGCGCGATCTCTTTCGTCCCGAGCAGCCCTTCATCCATCAGCTTTTTCGCATACGTCATACGAATGCCTTGCAGGTAGTCTGTAAAGGTCAGGCCGGTATGTTCCTTAAAGAGACGGCTCAGATAGATGTAATTGAGATGATACCGTTCGGAAATCTCCATCAGACTAATGTTTTTGGTATAGTTTTCGGCAAGAAAAACTTTGATTGCATCAATGATTTCCTTGGAAGATTGTGGACGCTCGTCTTTGATCGCATGTGTAACGGCACGAAATAGCTGATCCAGGTATGCGTCCATTGCAGAAAGGGAGTTTATCGCGCGAGCGGAATCAATCCCGAATTCCCGATCAAGACGGAATCCACAGCCGATGCGCCTGCAACTCTTTTCGAATGTCAAAGAGAGGTCGATGAGCGTCTTCTGCATGGTCGGGATCGATATGTATCGCGTTGAGCGCACCGATTGTACCAAGGCTTCTCGGATACTATTCGTCACCTCGGTGCTGCCGGTTTCCATCATGACCGCAATTTCAGCGGAAGGGAAGGCGGGCAATACCGTGTGGGGTTCCGGCGCAATGTCTTCGAAGAACAAAAGGCCGCTTTTCCCATAGTATAGATGGGCACTGGCCCATTCCGCTTGAGAAAGCGCTTCTGAGGCAGCTTGGGGAGATATGCTGCCGCGCATTGCGCCAATCCGTATTTCCGTTCCATCCTTGGAAAGGGTGGTATGCAGTGCTTGCAATGCCTCTGCAAACCACGGACCTGCATCACACGCGTTTTTTGAAGAGCGCCACAGCAGTATGATCTGCTCGCTGTTGCCGACAGCCGGAGTACAAATCCACGCATCTGCTGTTTTCGAAAATAGGGGTCTCGCAGCATCCAAAACACCCGCTTGCATCGTTGGCAGCGGTATCTGGATACAGGCCAAATAGACTTGGTTTTTCGTGAGATAATGGATGATTTGTTCTGTCAGCGGCTCCGTTCCCTCCAGTGCAGCAAGCAAGTCGGAAAGCGCCCGGTCTGTTAGGTCTGCCCTGCGCAGTGCTGCCGTATTGAGAACCGTAACAATTCTCTGAAGCGCGTCGTTGAGCTGATCACTGTCGATCGGCTTTAGCAAATAGTCGAACACCTTTGCGTGGATCGCCTGTCGCATATAGGTAAAATCGGAAAACTCACTGAGGACGAGGATTTTGCAATTCAGCGAAAGTTCTTCTATTTGCCGCAGCAATGAGCTCCCGTCGCAAGCAGGCATTCGCATATCTGTGATCAGAATATCCACGGGATACTGCGACAAAAAGGTGAGGGCTTCTAGCCCGTTGGACGCTTCCCCTGCAAGCGCCAGACCGAGCGATTCCCAGCAAATACTCTTAATGAGTCCCTTGCGAATCCATTCTTCATCTTCGACGATTAGCACTTGATAGTTCATTTTAAGCCCTTTCTGCCGGCAGCATGACGATGATGCTCGTACCAATGCCAACCTCGGTTTCAATTTGGATCTCCGCGCGGTCTCCATAGAGAAGGCAAAGACGGGAGTGGAGGTTTGCCAGACCAATGCCCTTCGCCTTTGTAGGGATTTCATTTTGGACAAACTGCGCGCGAAGCCGTTGCATTTCCTCAGGACGGATACCGCAACCGTCGTCAGAGACTTCAATATGCAGCATTTCACCGTCGAGCCAAATCCCGATCATCAGGTTCCCCTGTTCCGACCGTGCTTCCAGCCCATGCACAATCGAATTCTCAACCAGGGGCTGCAGGAATACACGCGGAAGACGGTATTCCATCACATGCTCCGGAATATCGATCTGCACATGCAGCCGTTCACCAAAACGAATCTTCTGTATGGCCAGATAGTGCCGCACATGATCGGACTCCTCGCGTACGGTGGAAACCAGAGAAGCGTCTTGTATCGTATAGCGAAGCAGACAGCCAAGCGAATGTGCAATGGTGTCAATCTGCGGAACATTGTGAAGGCTTGCCATGCTGCTGATGGATTGCAGCGCATTATAGAGAAAATGTGGGTTGAGCTGCGCCTGCAATGCACGCAGGATTGCTTCTTTTTGTCGAATGGTGAGCAGGTATTCGTTCTCAATTGCGGCCTGTAAGCGATCCATCAATGCGTTGAAGCTGCGCCCCATCTGTGCGACTTCATCCTGCCCGTGTACGGGGACGCGCACGGTCAGATGCTCTGAATCAACGCGATTCATCGCGTTTGCCATGTGCTCGAGCGGGCGGCTGAGCAAGCGCGAGAATAGAGCCGCCAGTATAACGGCAAAGAGAAGCACTGCAACGGCTGTAGCAACAATCGCATTGGAAACGGACGAAGCTTCTCGTACATACACGCCTTCCGGCACAAGCGTAATGACCCGCCAATTCAACTCCGGCACATCGGAATATGCCGTGATAAATGTCTCTTTGTCCATGCGCAGAGCCGTCGCGCTTTCGGATCCGTCGATATGTTCCATCAGCGCGTCCGGCAACTGCCCAACGATGTGTGTACCCGTGGAATCGAATATGATGTTTCCATCATAATCTGCAACATACACCAAAGGCTCATCGTCAGTAGAGATGGCTTCCGCCATGCGCGCGCATCCGCTCAAATCCATGGTAATATACATCACACCGACCGGCTCATAATGCGACTCTGTATTGACGATCTTGCGAGCAACGCCATAGACGTAGGGCGCATTGTCCGAACTCTTGGTACGCAGAGGCATGTGCTTGTCTGTCGGCAGTGCGATCATTCCGTCTTTCCAACCCGCAACGCTTTCGTATAGCCGTAAGAAGCTCTCCGGCGTCGCACAATCGTAGCAGTTGCGGTAATACCCCGCCTCGTCTCGCGTGCAGTAGGTGAGACGGCCATCGAGATCGATGTAGATGATGCTGTAGATATCCGTGCGGCTGGACAGCTTGGACAGAAATACTGTCTGCAATAGATCTGCATAGTCGGCAGGGCTTATGTCCTCGTCACGACGTGCACTGCTCTTCAGATAACTACGAAATCCGTTGTCAAGATATATGGACTGATAAATTGTGTTGATTTGTGAGGCGGTCGTTTCCAACTGCTCTGCTCCCAGCACAGCCAGACTCGCATTGAACGTGCCGGATTGTTCACGAATCACAGACAGAGCCTTTTGATGCGTGACAACAGTTACAATGCCGAGCGCAGCCAGCAGCACCGCCAGCACGGCGACAATCAATTTGTACCGTATTCTTCGAAACCGTTTCATTGAACCGACCTGCGTTTTCTTTTATTATAGCAAGCAAACGGGCATATGCGTATCGTATCTGAAGGAAAGTTAAATCTATTAAAGGACAGGCTAAATCATTATAGTCAGTTATTGGTACAATATAGAGGACTTATCCAGTCAAATCAAATAAAGGAGAGAGAAAAATGAAACGTTTCGTCGCAATTCTGTTGACAGCCCTCATGATGCTTTCCCTGTTGACAGCCTGTACGGCCGAGCAGTCGCCGACAGACGAACCCGCTGTGCCGAAAACCGCAGAAGAGGCGGCATCCTCGGAGCCGGCGGCCGAGTCCGCAGAGCCGAAGACCGTTACGTTGCACCTGTTTCATCAAAAGCAGGAGGCACAGGAAACCTTTGCAAAAATTATTGAGGAGTTTGAAAAAGAGTATCCTTATATTACCATCGAGCAGGAGATCGTTACAAATGATCCTGCGGCCGTACTGAGAGCCCGCTTGGCCACCGATGAGGTGCCGGACATCTTCCAGGGCGCGCTCGATACAATGGATATCGCCAAGGGCGGCTATATCCTGGATATCTCTGGTGAACCGTTCCTTGACAACATCAATGCAGCCGCCGTGTCCTCCTCTTCATTCACGGATGCGGACGGCCACACCTGGGCGCTTCCCATCGATGGCAGCTGTATCTGCGTGTTTTACAATAAGGATATCTTTAACCGGTATGGGCTCACGCCGCCCACCACGCTCGATGAATTTGACACTCTGCTGAGCACGCTCCGTGAAAACAACGTGACTGCGTTTGCACTTGGATTCAAAGATGCCTGGACGATCAAACCGGCGTCATTGTGCCTTGCGTCGCCCGCTGTATATGCCAAGTATGCCACATGGGACGCTGACAAAACAGCCGGGAACACATCCTTTGCCGAAACGCCGGAGTGGACCGTCGTCTTTGAACAACTCAAAAAAATCTATGAAAACGGCAACACCAAGACTGCGTTTGATACGGATTACAACGGCGCTTGTGCCATGATCGCACAGGGTGAAGCGGCAATGATGGCCAACGGCCTTTGGGCTCTCGAACCAATTCGCTCCATAAATCCCGATGTGAACTTGGGAATCATGGCATTGCCTGTATCCGACAATCCTGCGGATACAAAACTGCATCAATTCCCCGACTTTGGTCTGTCCATTTCCGCAAGCACGCCGCACGCCGAGGAATGCAAGCTGTTCTTCGAGTTTTTGACCCGAAAGGAGATCGCTGAGATGTGGAGCAATTCCGCCAAGCTGTTCTCTGCCGTCAAAGGCGTGTCCGTCAATTTTGACCCGGTTGCAGCGGATGTAACCAACTATATCAATAAAGGAATGGTCTGTACGCAGGCCGACCGTGGCTGGCCCACCGCCTTCCATGCAGAATATGAGGCGAGTCTGCCAAACTATATTTTGGGACATACGACCATCGAGAAGACAATGGAAACACTGGATGCAGCATGGGATGCCGCGGTGAAGGCTGCCGGCTGATTTGAAAAAGCGTATACCTAACGTTCGGGGCGGTATCACCGGAGTGATGCCGCTCCGAACCCCTACCATTGTGAAGGAGCACCCCCATGCACAGGAGAAATCGCGCAGAAACTCTGACGTATCTTATGTTCCTCGTGCCCGCGATTACGGCGTTTACGGTATTTTTCATCGTTCCTTTTCTCAAGAGCTTGTATCTGTCCTTTACGGATGCATACGGCTATAACCAAACGCAGAACTTCATTGCTCTGGACAATTATCGGGAAGCGCTCAGCAATCCCGGCTTCCGTCGCGCCATGCTGGTAACGTGCAAATATACCGTATTTGTCACCATTTTTACCAACATACTGTCGCTCTCGCTTGCGTTGCTGCTTGATGGAAACGTCCGTTGCAAAAAGCTATTCCGAGCCGTATTCTTTCTGCCGAATTTGATGAGCCTTATTATCGTGAGCTTCGTGTTTGTGTTCCTCTACGGTGATGTGTATCGCTCTCTGATTGAATTGCTGCATATTCCTGAAAAAGCGTATATCAGCTGGTTAGGCAATGAACGGCTGGCGCTTTACTCGATGGGCATTGCGGCGGTTTGGCAGTGCGCCGGATACTATATGCTGATCTATATCGCAGGACTGCAGAGCATTCCGCCGGATCTGATCGAGGCTGCGCGTATTGACGGAGCCTCTGCAGCAGACATCATTTTTCGCATCAAGCTTCCGATGCTCTCACCCGTAATTATAATGAACACGATCCTTTTGATCACTGCCGGGTTCAAAACCTTTGATTTTCCGATGGCCATGACTTCGGGCGGACCTGCCGGCGCAACCACGACAATCGCCCTGTATATCTATAATACGGGCTTCCGTTCCAATCGCACCGGCTATGCGACCGCGCAATCGGTCCTGCTGTTTCTTATCATCTGTACCATCACCGCCTGCATGTATCTCTATCAGAACAGGAGGGAAAAGAAGGATGCGCAATAAATGCAAAGGCAGCTTCAAGCTTCTGCACGCCGGCAGCGGGATCGGGGTGACGGTCTTTGCCGCGGTCGTTGCAGCCGTATTCTTCTTCCCGGTAGGCATAGCGCTGCTCAATTCGTTCAAAGATAAGGGCGAGATCCTGCGTTCAGCGCTCTCTCTGCCCTCCGGTTTTTATCTGGAGAATTATCGAATCGTTCTGACGGAATCAAACTTTCCGCGCGCGTTTCTAAACAGCTGCCTTGTTACCGGCGGTGGTATTGTATTAAATTTGATCGTTAGCGCAATGGCAGGGTATGCGCTTGCCAGATGGCGCTCGCGTTGGTCTGGTTTCCTTACGGTGTTTTTGCTTTCGTCCATGTTCGTTCCGTTTCATACGATCATGATTGCGCTGCTTAAAACCGCAAAAGCCTTTCATTTGACAGGAAAACTCTGGGGCCTGATTTTGATTTACTGCGGGCTGCAATGCCCGATACCCATTTTTCTTGTCAAGGGGTTTGTTTCGACGGTGCCGCGGGAGCTGGAGGAGGCTGCCATGATAGACGGGTGCGGAACAGCAAAACTGTTCCTTACGATCGTGCTGCCCATGCTGCGGCCGATCCTGGCAACAATAGCTGTGCTCAATGCGCTATGGATATGGAATGATTTTCTGCTGCCCTATTTGGTGCTGGCAAAGCCTTTGACAATCCCTTTGAGTCAGATGTACTTTTATGGGCAGTATAATCAGCAATGGCATTTAATTATGGCCGGCTTTGTTGTTTCCACAATCCCGGTTGTAATCTTCTTCCTTTGTATGCAGAAACACATAATTCGGGGGATCGCCGCAGGGGCAGTAAAGGGCTGATAAATGGATTCAAAGCATTGTCTTACGGAATATGATCGTATCTATATGGTGATAACCGACCGCTTCTTTGACGGGGACAAACGCAACAATGGCGTCCTCGGCTGCGAGTACCGGCCCGGTCAACTCCACTATTATCAGGGAGGCGATTGGAATGGGCTGGAACAGAAGCTGGACTATATCAAGGCGCTCGGCTTTACAGCTGTTTGGATTTCGCCGCCGCAGGACAATGCGCTGTTCAGCCGTTCGGGTGATGAAGCGGGATATCACGGCTACTATACACGTGATTTCAATCGAACCAACCCGCACTTTGGAACCGAGCAGGAACTCCGACACCTCATGAACGAGGCAGAAGCACAGGGGCTCAAAGTCATTCTTGATGCACAGCTCAATCATACTGCGGGATTCTTGAATGAGAAAACCTGGAATTATGACAACGCATATGCTCGTCCGGCTCCGCCGTTTGACAATCCTGCCTGGTATCACCACATGCCGCACATCCGGGACTTTGATGACGAAATGGAACGGCGATACGGCAGCTTGGGCGGGCTCGATGATTTGGCACAGGAAAACCCGGCCTGCTTTGAGGCACTGCTGAAAGCCTACTGGCAGCCGGAACTTAACAAAGGTTGGTTTTCTTACGGCTTTGCGGGCGCAAGGTTAGATGCCGTGATGGAGATTCCGGAACGATACCTTTCGGCCTTTGAACAGCATATTGGGAAGCCGTGCTTTGGAGAGGCCTATACCGGGCTTGTTTCTGTCAATGCCCCGTATCAGCGGGCAATTTGGAGTGTGCTTGATTATCCCTTGCATTTTAGAATGCATAACGTGTTTTATGAGAACGCAGACTGGAGCAAGATACAGGAGATTTTTGATCAGGACGGCGAATATCGCGCCCCGAACCGTCTGTTGACATTTCTCGACAACCATGACCGCCAACGTTTTTTGGGCAATGCCGGCGACAACTACGATAAGCTGCGCATGGCGCTGGCTTTTCTGTACTGTATCCGCGGGATCCCGATCCTCTATTATGGAACAGAGCAGGCAATGGGCGCCGACTGGCGGTATACCGATGAGCTCGTGAACGATGTCAATCGACAAATGATGCCGGCATTCGATACGCAAGCCCCTTTGTTCATGTGGATCAAACGACTGAATGAAATCCGTGAGACCCATGCCGTCCTGTTTGCAGAAGGCGAACAGCGCACGCTGTACTGCCAAATCGGCGACCCGGTTTATGCCG
>ERZ1026844.641-NODE-641-length-24198-cov-13.845007_pt1 | contig 24198 bp, 23 predicted proteins | sample MGYA00380152_ERZ1026844 | MGnify/ENA primary metagenome ERZ1026844 (study PRJEB33269, sample SAMEA4719788) | human gut metagenome | biome: human-associated habitat; feature: organic feature; material: feces | place: Cameroon | collected 2013-10 ... | reverse complement strand
AATCTACAATCATCTTAATGACTGTATTGGTATTTGTATTAAGTTTATTATTTCTTTTTCTATTCTTCCAATATAGACAGAATTACTTAGAAAAAGAGAAGCTAAAAATACAAAGAGAAAATAATGATCGAATCAATCATATATATGATTCTTTATTAAAGAAAGAACATCGTATGCTTTATGTATTAAGAAAGCTTGATCATGTAATTTCTGATGAAGAAACACATCAGTTTATTGAGAAAGAAATAGATGATTTAATGCATAAACAATATGTATCTCATACAAATAATCCTATCTTTGATCATAGGTTAACACTTCTTATGCAGAGTTTAGAAGATTATGATATTAAGATGATAGTCATGATTCCAGTTGATGCACGTTTGGATGATGTAGATATTATTGAACAGATGGAAATATTTATTAGAGAACATGTAACAGAACATACAGAAATAAGATTAAAGGTTAAAGATAATCAACTCATTATAAATTGTAATGACAAAACTAAAAATCTACGCTTAAAAACGCCTCATTAACGAGGCGTTTTATAGGTTATAGGATGTATTCTATTATAAGTCTACACCGTAATCAGTGACTACAACCTGTCCTGTGATAGGTGCTGCATCATCACTTGCTAAGAAAAGAGTGACTCTTGCAACATCTTCTGGACTACATGGTTTAAGTGATAAATCACTATGAGCACTCATAGCACCCATCATCTTCATATCCATTGTATCAGGTGTTAAACCTGCTGCCATATCTGTAGTAATACTACCAGGACAAATGACATTACAACGAATATTTTCTTTCGCAAAACGCATTGCGGTATGTTTAGTAACACCAATAATAGCGGCTTTAGTAGAAACATATACTGCTCCTCCAGCACCAAACTGACCTGCAACACTTGCAATATTCACAATAGAAGCACCACTTGTCATCACCTTTAATGCTTCAGACATACAATACATTGTACCCTTCTGGTTAATATCAATAACTCTATTTAAGTCATCATAATCAATACGATCAATCGCATTTAATCCTTTATCTAGTACACCTGCATTATTCACTAATACATCTACTTTACCAAATGTTTCTACTGTTTTAGAAACTAAGTTCTTAACATCATCAACCTTAGAAATATCAGTAGGTACACATAAAACAGTGCCTCCTGCTTCTTCAATTTCTTTACCTACTTCTTCTAATACTTCTTTTCTTCTTGCTGAAATAACAACCTTTGCACCTTCACTCGCAAATAATTTCGCAATAGCTTTTCCAACACCTGCGTTACCGCCAGTAACGATAGCGACTTTATTATCTAATTTACCCATATTCGAGCCTCCTTGTTAAAATAGTAGCATAACTGTAAGCGTATTCATAGAGTAGATAATCAAATTCATCTATTTTTGTACAAAAAAACACCTCAAGAATAATCTTGAAGTGTTAATAAGTATTACTGTTCTTCTGGTAATTCCTTAAGATCATTATCACCAGTTACATAGTGTAAGATAGTCTTTGCAGCAGTTCTAGGACCATCATATTCCTGACCCTTAATACCAAGTCTTGTACGAAGTACACCAACCTGTACACCCTGTTCAAACATCTTATGGAAGAATTCCTGTAATAATGGTTCTGTCTGTTCTTTTCTCTGAACTGGACCAAATGGGTTTGCGAAATAAGAGCCAACTAAACCATATTCAGTAGTAGTACCCTTAGCCATACGGTTACCAGCTCTGAATACCTTTAATGCATCTTCTTCAGTATCAAAGAATTCTAAGGCATCACCTTCAGCTTCATAGTTATTTGCATATAAGAAGATATCTACATCATGATTTGCGATAACATCCTTATAATCTGTGATAGGGATAACGATACGCGCATTGACTTTATCTGGGTTCATGAATACAGATCTATCTAATTCCTTAAAGCTGTAACCAGCATCTAAGTCATCAAGACGAACGAAGGCACCAATTTCTGTACCTGAAGTCTTTACTTTACCATCAACTAATGATAAGCATCCCATATCATCATAGATAGTCTTGATATCTTCGATATAAGCTTCACCATAAGCCTTGATCTGTTCGATAGTTTCTGATTTACCTGCACCAGAGTCACCCATTACAACGATATTCTTTTCAGAGCCATCATGTAACTTCATCTGGATCATAGCACCATGGATAGGTAATTTGTGGTGGTTGATGTTAGATACGTTGTGAAGTGTTAAGCACATCTTCTTCATATATCCGAAGTAATCGAATTCATCACTTGCTGATAGTTTAGCAACCATCATATCGTTCTTATCATCCTGGAAGAATGACTGATCTTTATTACCATCTTCATAACCATATACATATACTAGATCTGGTTTATTATGTCTATATTCTGATTCATCAGCTAATTCAAATAAGTTACATAAAGTAACACCCTGTGCCATAAACTTAGTATTGAAGTAAACGAAACATAATAACTTACCAACCTTTGCAGGGTAACATAACCACTGCTCAGGATTAAATGTTAAGTCAGTAACTGGGTTTGTTCTACTTTCTGGGAATACACCATCTCTTTTATTTCTCTTAGAATAAGTGATGAATGGTGGATGAATAACAACCTGTTCAATGAATGGAACATCCTTTAAACATTCATAATCATCAGGTAAACCTGTAGTTAAGTGAGTAACAGTTAAACCAGCATTCACACCAGCTGTAATCTGTCTTAATACCTTGTCGTTCTTACCTACAGCTTTCTGCATTGAACGATATACTTCTAATACAAGTTTTTCAAATGCTTCCTGAGCATCTGCGAACTGAACACTCTGGTAACCTGATTTCTTTGAGTCATTGAATACAATTGCATATCTCTGAAGTTTTCTCCAGTATAAATAAATGTCTTCAATTAACTTTACGAACATATCACGATCTTCAAAATACACTGCATATTCTGGTCTTAATGCACAAACCTGATCTGCATCAAGTACAAGTAATAACTTGAAAATGCTTCTTAAATCTCCTAATAAGAAGAAATCATCCGCATTGCGTTCATGTAAATAAATATATAACTGTGTTTCTAATCTGCGCTGATTCTTAATGAATTTCTCCAATACCTTAGAGAAAGATTCACTTTCCACTAATTCACATCTACTCTGACAGAATTCTTCAGAGAAGTTTAAGATTGCATTACCTCTAGTAATTTCGAATTTCTTAGCCATTTTTTCATCCTTTCCAAATAGATTATGTTAGCTCCTATCTATTTTACCCCATAATAACAGAGATATTTACATTATGCAAAGCATAATTTTGTAATTATCATATGTAAGCGTTATTATTTATGGAATTTAGTAAATTCCTATTTTTCGCTTGCTAAGTTAGTTAAATCTAATATGTAACTAAAAAAAGACCTTTACTAGAAGGCCTTAAAGAACACTTTACCTACTATTTCTTTCTTAAAAGAAACAGCACCGATATAACGGGAATCTGTAGAATGGTTTCTATTATCCCCCATAATAAAGACATCACCTTTTGGAACAGTATAAGTCCAGTTAGTGTCTGTCATCTGTTCATTGATATATGTTTCATTCACTTTCTTACCATTACGATAGAGTTCATGATCAATACATTCTAGTTTATCACCCTGTTTGCCAATGACTCTTTTAATGATCTGTCTCTGTTGTCCTAATATATTACATTTTGCAATGACAACATCACCATATTTTACATCATCATAATGATAGAACTGCTTATTGACTAAGACAATGTTCCCTTCATGATAATTAGGTTCCATAGATTGTCCTTCTACATGAGAAATCTGGACAAAGAATAAGAAACCATAAGTAAGAATCACTGTTACAAGAATAACTTTTACATATTCTAATATTGTTTGTTTCATATTTTTCATTTTTATCACCGAAACGATTATAACATAGTTTTAGGATAATTCCTTGAATAAACTGAAAATAAAGGGAATAGGAATCAAACTTGCACATAGATCAGATAATGGCTGAGCCAAAGAAAGACCTGTAATACCCCATATATGAGGCAATATTATAACAAGTGGGATAAAGGCTAAACCACTTCTTAAAGCGGCTAGGAATGTGGCTATGACACTTCTACCAATACTTTGGAATAACATATTCGCACCAATACTAATAGCCATGAAGAATATCGCAATACATTCTAATTTCATCGCAAGCTGGGCAATAGAGAGTACTTTTGTATCCTGAGTAAAGAGTAATAAAAGTGGCTTTGTGAAGCATAAGCAGATAACACTTATAATACTTAATAGGATAGTAGAAAGAGTAATAGTGAAGATAAATGCCTGTTTCAAACGATCATATCTTTTTGCACCATAACTAAAGGCAGAAACTGGCTGGAAGCCCTGACCAATACCTACTCCAACTGAGAAAATCAAATTAGATATACGACTCACAACACTCATTGCCGCAATCGCTTCATCTCCATAAACACCTGCCGCAAAATTTAAAGCCATAACACTAATACTATTTAATCCCTGACGACAAAGTGAAGGGAATCCTACCGCAATAATACTTCCAATAACATGTTTCTCTAAGCTTACATATTGCCATTTGAAACAGCTTTGTGTCTTTCCTTTGTGATACATAGAATAAAGAATAAAAGCACTGATATATTGAGATAAGGCAGTAGAAAGCCCTGCACCAGTGACACCCATATGGAATATTCTCATAAACAAATAATCACCAAAGATATTAATAATAGAACCTGATGTGAGTCCTATCATCGCAAGTGATGCCTGTCCTTCATATCTTAATATATTATTCATCACACATGATGAAGTCATGGCAGGTGCGGCAATAAGAATAAATAAAGCATAGGCTCTTGCATAAGGTAATATAGTAGAAGTAGAACCCATTAAATACATGAGTGGGTTCAAGAATATAAGCCCAAGTATCGCAATCAATACACCAAAAAAGAGTGAGCCAAAAAAGCTAGTAGAAGCAAATATACGTGCTTCTTCTACTCTTTTAGCACCAAGTCTTCTTGATATATTTGCGCCTGCTCCATGTCCAAACATAAAACCAAAGGCCTGTAATATAGCCATTAAACCAAAAACAATACCTACTGCACCAGTCGCACTTGTTCCTACTGTAGAGACAAAGTAAGTATCAGCCATGTTATAGATATTAGTGACCAACATTGAAATAGTAGTTGGTAATGCTAGAGTAAGTATCAGAGAAGGGATTGGCTGTTTAGTCATTCTCTCATACTGTGATTCATATTGTGTCATAAAACTCTCCCCTTTTAGTTATTTATTATAAAACCACTTCTTACTTAAAACAATCAAGGTTCACTTTCTGAAAAAATTGTGATAATGTAAGAGATGCGAGGTATGAGAAAATGTATAAAAAAATATTAACACTAGTATTATGTGCTTTCTTTGTATTAACTGGATGTTCTTCTAAGACAGCTGTTAAATCACAGGCGAGTACATATGCAGTCCTTACTAAAAAGAAAAAGAGTGAACTTCTTAAGATGAAGAAGCATTATGATCTTATTGTAGTGAGAAGTAAAGGTTTAACTACAGAAGATATGAAGGTTTTAAGAAAGAAGGCTAAACAGATTTATTTCTATATGAGTTTAAAGAAACCTCATCATAAGGCTGAAGAGTTAAAGGCTGATGGTATTTTTATTAGTAAGATTGATGATGCTAATGCATTAGATACTCTTATTAAAGAAGCAAATCAGAATAAATTAAAGGTTATTGTGAATAATGCCTATGATTATAGAGAAACTGTTTACAAGAACGCTAAGATGGTTGCAGGTGTAAACCAGACTAGTATGATGACTAAGAAACAAGATAAGAAATATGTAAAACAGGATACTGAAGTATCAACACGCCTAAAGAAATATTTAAGTACTTGTCAGGAAAAAGGTATTGCGACTTATTTAGTAGAATATACAAAAAATACTGACTGGAGAGCTGCAATCAGTGCTTATTGTAAGAAGCATCATATTACTTACTACAATCCAACAATAAAGTAAAACGACACGGGTAGCCCGTGTCATTTTTTATAGCATTGAAGTCATTCCACCATCTACTACAAGTGTCTGACCTGTTGTATATGTACATGCATCACTTGCAAAATAAACAAGTGCACCATTCATTTCGCCTTCTCTACCAAATCTCTTTAATGCCACTCTGTTCTTTAATACAAGAGAACCTGGAGCATCTAATGCATCATGTGTCATTTCAGTATCATAGACACCAGGCGCAATCGCATTTACAAGAATACCATAAGGTGCTAGATCTCCTGCCATTGCTTTAGTGAGGTTTACTACACCACCCTTAGCTGCAAAATAGCTCACCTGAGCAGGACCTGCCTGAATACCACCTACAGAAGCAATATTAATAATCTTACCAGAATTCTGCTTCATCATTACTTTAGACACTTCTCTTCCCATTAAGAAAACACCTTTTAAGTCTGTATTGAGAACCTTATCCCATTGTTCTGTTGTGTGATCATGTAATCCACTTGAATATTCTACAACACCAGCGTTATTTACAAGAATATCAATATGTCCATAATGTTCTTCAATCTTTTTAACAGCTTCTTTAATACTCTCTTCATTTGTTACATCACATGCAACTGGTAAACAGTCATGTCCATTCTCTTTGAGTTTCTTAGATAGTTCTTCTAGTCTTTCTACTCTACGTGCAAGTACTGCCACATCACATCCCTGTTCACTTAATGCTTTTGCGAATTGTTCTCCTAGACCACTTGATGCCCCTGTAATAACTGCTACTTTTCCTGTTAAATCAAAACTAATCATATTATCCTCCTTACTATATATACCTAAGTATACATATGCTTTACTCTAGTTAAATTATATAACAAGTGAGCAAGATGTCAACGCTTACATATCATAACAAAAGAAAAGACCTCCAAAGAGGTCCGTTAATAGAAAACCCGTGCAAACATCGTTTGACCAATGCCGCATCCGTAAAAGAATATCTTTTTTCATCTACTGCAATGTTACACTGTCTAAAACCAACTGTCAACTACTAATCCAAGAAATTTGAAAGTTCCTCGAATCACTTGATTTGTTTCGTAATAACGAGAATTTCTATCAATCCTTCTTATTAATTTCTTCAATTCCCCACTTTCATATAAGGCAACTCCTTCACTTCTTACCATTTTCTTATGCATATACAATAATGTGATAATCTGTTGAATTCTCTCGTTACTCATTCTATTCTTTCTGAAACTAGAATTCATATGCGGAATATTCATTAGTTCTTCTGTAATATCTTTCTTTGTTCGATGTTCTGCAGTATGAGATTTCAAATCATTTAATATACAATTACTATGAGCTGATGCATTTCTAATTTTTTTACAAGTTAGCAACCCATAATAATCATATTTCATTTCCTTATCAGAGAAACGATTAGCACAATAGTGATAAAATCCAACCAATTTCCCAAACGATATTATTTCAATAAATGCCCAAACAGGATAATTACCTTCGTATTTTTCAATAATATCCCTGCAATAGATACCTCTTCTGTTCCTATTAATCTCAGATTCAAAATTATTCTTTTGCCTGTCGTCCAAAGAACCAATATAATCTTTGACAACTTGGTAACCATCTTCATCATACTCTTCTACTTTCCTTAATAATTGTAGCTTCGTATGATGTTCAATATCTAAAGCCATTTCTACTACTCTATAACGAAGACGCATATCAATGATCGACATATCAACTAGATACGCAAATTCCAAATTAATATATTTTCCCTCATTTTCTCCACCTGGATGTTTATCATAATTTTTTCTAAAAGAAGTCAACTTATAGTAATTATTGTTGTATTTGAGATACTGTTTAGCTGAATCCTCATCCATGATATTGAAAAGTATTCCCTTGTCTTTCAAATGTTGAATCTGTTCATCTAGAGATAATCTTGGTTTATTATTTTCCATCATCAATCTCCTTTAAACGTATCAAAAAAACTATAAGATCTACTCTTATAGTCTTCTACTAACTTATACTATTTGAAACTTCTTTTTTCTCATTATCAAAGACATTGTTTACAACCAAATCTTCTTGCACATCCATTACATATAGGTTTTGATGCACATTCTACACAATGTTCACTGAATTCTCTTTTATATAACTGATCTTCTCTTAATTCATTATCAAAGAAATCATAAAGATGATATACAGGTTTCTTTCCTTGATAATTCATTCTAGAACGATAAGCTATTCTTGTTTGAGCCACTTTACCTTTTACTCGATAATGGATACCATCCTTCACAAAATGAGATCCTGTTTCTATAAAAGTAAATGTCGTATTCTTATTCACGCATTGATTATGTAAAGATTTAATCCAATCGAAGTCACATGCTCTTGTACCACCATAATTCTCTCCACCGCATGTCACTTCTTCTATACGTCCATCTAAGTACTTTTCTAAATCAATAGGACCAATAAGAGGTGCTAACATCACTCCTCTATGTTTTGCAGGAATATCTAAAAGAATGGGTATACGTTCATCAGCACGTTTTTGATTCTCACATGTGACATTAAGTATCACATTCTCATATCCTTCACCCCAGTTATCTGGTAAGCATTCTTTGAGTCTTTCTGCCCTTTTAGTAAGTATATAAAAGATCACATCCTGTCTTCTTCTGATCATGGACCAGACATCATCTCTCCATATATCTGCTTCTTCTAGACAAAAATCACTTGTCATACAGACTCTTATCTTTTCTCCACTTTGTATCTTATATGTACCATCTCTATTTTTAGAGAATGGATAAGCAAAATCATTGGTCTTGTATATATGTGACCCATCTTGATTTCTCATCTTATCCAAAACATACATATAACAATTCATACACCCTTCAGAATACTTTACACAGCCATGCCAGGGATTCCAGATATCATGCATTACTAACTCCTTATCAAACTTACTTGTTTTATTTCAAACCATTTAATAATACGTCCCACACATAATGCTGAGAAAATTGTTCCTACACCAATACCATAGAGTGGTGAACGTGTTACTAAACAGAGAATAATAGTAGCTAGAATCATTGTAATATCAAAACAGTTCTTACACAAGGAATACGCCTTACTGTAGTGGTTAGATATACTTAAGATGACTCCATCTACTGGCGCTAATACTAAATGAGACTGTACCATTGTATAGATACCAAAAGCTGTACATACATTACCTGCAAGCAGAATCACAATACATAGTCCTAGAGATTCAGGAGAGGCAGGAATAATAATTTGATACAGATCTAAGATATATCCCATAATAAATGAGAAAGGGACTTCTAGTAATATATCTATCTTCATCTTTCTTTCTATGAATAGCTGAACAACTACTAGAACCATATATAACATAATATTCGCAACCCCAAATGAAATAGGTGTCATTTCTTTTAATGCATAAGGAAGTGTTGTAAAAGCACTTACTCCAAGTAATGAACGGGTATTGAGAGTAATCCCTAATACAAGTACATTTAAACCAATTAAATAATTAATAAATCTCTTCATCTTCATCACCTCAACTGGAGTATAAGGTGTTTTCTTATATCTTTCCAATATTGTTTATGCATTATATAATAACTTATAGTTATAAGAGGTGAGACCATGAATATTAAACAGATAGAGTATTTTATTGATTTATCAACATCTTTAAGCTTTACCAAAACAGCCCAGCATTTCTATATTTCTCAGACTGCAATTACTAAACAGATTCATAATCTAGAAGATGAGTTAGGTATTCCACTATTTATAAGAGATAAGAAGAAGGTAGAAATCACACCAGAAGGTTCACTCTTTTTAACTCATGCGAAAAGTATTATGAAAGAGATTGTTAACGCAAAACAAGTTGTAGAAGCGTATAAGCGTGGAGAATCTGGTATTCTGCGTATTGGTTTCCTAAAAAATATGGATGATCAGCTGATTGTTAGTTTGTTGGAAAATATTAAGAAAGCCTATCCTTCTATTGTACTAGAATATCGTGCTTATAGGCGTATAGAGCTTATACAGCTGTTTAATGAAAGAGAACTTGACCTCATTATCATGATGGAAAATAATACCCTGAAGAGCCCTTCTCTTTTATTAAAGACCTACCCTCTTGTTAAGTATTATCATAAAGATACTTCTTTAGAATCCCTTCCATTACTGTATGATACATCCATAGAATATGAAAATATGGATACAGAAATCGAACAAACACTCCTAAAAGCATGTATGAAAGAAGGCTATGTCATCTTACAGAATTTTGTGGACCAGAGTCCTTATTATAAGTACTTGTCTTCTTCTCCTACAGATAAGACGTCTTCTTTATATCTTTACTATCATGAAGATGCCCATCAAATCATTCATAATATACTCAACGTACTCAAAAAGCATGCCTAAGGCATGCTCGTTTTATTCTAGTTCAAATGCACCAGTATATAACTGATAGTATTGACCCTTCTGTTTAATTAAGTCATCATGAGAACCACGTTCAATAATATGACCATGATCTAATACCATGATTACATCAGAATTCTGTACAGTAGAAAGTCTATGTGCAATAACAAATACAGTACGCCCCTTCATTAAAGCATCCATACCCTTTTGTACAATCGCTTCTGTACGTGTATCGATAGATGATGTCGCTTCATCCATGATCATAACAGGTGGATCTGCCACTGCAGCTCTCGCAATCGCAATAAGCTGTCTTTGTCCCTGTGAAAGACTCGCACCATTACCGGTCAACATTGTGTTATAACCATCTGGTAAACGTGTAATGAAATCATCTGCACCAGCAAGTTTTGCTGCTTCAATACATTGTTCATCAGTAGCTTCGAGATAACCATAACGAATATTATCCATAACAGTACCAGTAAAGAGGTTTGTTTCCTGTAAGATGATACCAAGTGATCTTCTCAAATCAGGTTTCTTGATCTTATTGATGTTGATACCATCATATCTAATCTTACCATCTTCAATATCATAGAATCTATTAATAAGGTTAGTAATAGTTGTCTTACCAGCACCAGTTGCTCCTACAAAGGCTACTTTCTGACCAGGCTTTGCATATAATGTGATGTTATGTAGAATCATCTTATTAGGATTATAAGCGAAATCTACATCATGCATTTCTACATCGCCTTCAAGTCTTGTATAAGTCACAGTACCATCTTCATGTGGATGTTTCCATGCCCACATTTCAGTACGTTCTGTTGTTTCTACAAGTTCACCATTTTCTTCCTTGGCATTCACTAAAGTAACATAACCTTCATCAAATTCAGGCTCTTCATCTAGTAATCCAAAGATACGGCTCGCCCCTGCAAGACCCATAACAACTGAGTTGATCTGCTGAGAAATCTGACCAATCTGTCCACAGAACTGTTTAGTCATATTTAAGAATGGAACAACAATAGAAATATTTAAAGCCATACCAGATAATGAAATATTAGGCACCTTTAAGTAAAGAAGAGTACCACCAACAATCGCAATTAATACATAAAGAATATTACCTACGTTATTTAGAATAGGCATAAGAATATTCGCAAATGTATTGGCTTTTCTAGATGCTTCAAACCATTCATTGTTTACTTTATCAAATCCAGCAATCGCTTCTTCTTCATGGTTGAATACTTTGATGACTTTCTGTCCGTTCATCATTTCTTCAATATAACCTTCAGTTTCACCAAGTGTCTGCTGCTGTTTAATAAAGAATCTTGAACTCTTAGAACCAAAGTTCTTAGTAATTAAAACCATGATCATACAGCCAATAAAGATAACTCCTGCAAGCCATAAACTGAAATAAAGCATGATACTTACTACTGTAATTAAAACAATAGAAGTCTGCATTAAAGCTGGTAATGACTGAGAAATAAGCTGTCTTAATGTGTCTGTATCATTTGTATAAATAGACATGATATCACCATGTGCATTTGTATCAAAATAACGGATAGGAAGACTTTCCATTTTCGCAAACATCTTTTCTCTGAATTTCATTAATGAACCCTGAGTCACTACAGCCATTAAACGGTTGTATGTAAATGATGCGATTAATGAAAGAATATAAAGAATAACTAATACAACAACAATTGAGAATATTTCAGGTTTTGCATGTACCCAGTCTTTAGTACGCCAATACTTTTCAATAACAGAAATAATATTCTGCATGAAAATAGATGGTATAGAGCTGACAACTGCATTAAAGAGAATTAAGAATATAATAATAGGTAGAAGAACAGGATAGAATTCAAAAAGTGTTTTAATCAAACGTGTGAATGTGTTCTTCTTATTACCACGATTATTGTTCATCCTGTTCACCTCCCTTATTCTGTGAATAATAGACTTCCTGATAAATTGGATTAGATGCAAGAAGTTCATCATGAGTACCGATAGCTTCAATAGAACCATTATTCATGATAATGATCTGATCAGCATCCTGTACACTTGATACTCTCTGCGCAATGATGATCTTAGTTGTTTCAGGAATAAACTTCTTGAAACCATTTCTAATAATTGCATCTGTTTTAGTATCAACTGCACTTGTAGAGTCATCAAGAATTAAGATTTTAGGTTTCTTAAGTAATGCACGTGCAATACATAATCTCTGTTTCTGTCCACCAGAAACGTTTGTTCCCCCCTGTTCAATATGTGTATCATATTTATCTGGGAACTGTTCGATGAATTCATCAGCACATGCAAGATGACATGCTTCTTCTATTTCTTCATCTGTGGCTTCTTTATTACCCCAGCGTAAGTTTTCTTTAATAGAACCAGAGAATAAGACATTCTTCTGTAACACAACAGAAACAGCATCTCTTAAAGTCACTAAGTCATAGTCTCTTACATCTACACCAGCTACTTTTACTTCACCTTCTGTTACATCATAAAGACGTGAAATAAGATTCACAAGTGATGTTTTAGAAGAACCAGTACCACCTAAAATACCAATAGTCTGTCCTGATTTAATATGTAGATTAATATTTGCAAGGGCATAACGATCAGCACGTTTAGAATATTTAAATGAGACGTTATTAAAATCAATAGAACCATCCTTTACTTCATAGATAGGATTTTCTGGATTAGAAATCGTATGTTTTTCTTCTAATACTGCAACAATACGTTCACATGATTCCATAGAGATAGTCACCATAACAAAGATCATAGATAACATCATTAAGCTCATAAGAATCTGGAAGCTATAAGTAAGTAATGAAGATAACTGACCTACCTGGATAATAGCACCACCGAAATTAACAACTAAGAATGAACCAAATGTCATAACGAAGATCATTACAACATAGATACAGAACTGCATCATTGGGTTGTTTAATGCAAGAATCTTTTCAGCTCTTGTGAAGTCATTACAAACATCTTCTGCAGCTGTATTGAATTTCTTCATTTCAAAATCTTCACGGACAAATGATTTTACAACTCTAATACCATTGATATTTTCCTGTACTGAGTTGTTTAAGTTATCATATTTTCTAAATACCTTTCTAAATAAAGGCATTGTCTTCTTGATTACAAGCCCTAAACCAATACCAAGTACTGGAATAGTAAATAAGAAGATTAAAGCAAGTCTACCACCCATGACAAATCCCATAATTAATGAGAAGATCAACATAAGTGGTGCACGTACAACTGTACGAATAATCATCATATAAGCCATCTGAACGTTAGTGACATCAGTTGTCATACGAGTCACAAGTGATGAAGCACTGAAACGGTCAATGTTTTCAAATGAGAAGTTCTGAACTGCAACAAACAAGTCTTTACGTAAGTTCTTACCAAAACCTGCTGAAGCATTAGCTGCAGTAATACCTGCAAGAGCCCCAAATAGGAGTGAGAAACAAGCCATGATTACAAGTATCACACCATATTTCACAATTACAGAGAGATCACAGCCGTTCTGCATTTTATTCACTAGAGTTGCGACCATCAATGGTAGAAAACATTCTGTCAATGATTCAAAGGCAACTAAGATAGGTGTCAACATAGAATCTCTCTTGTATTCACGAATACTTTTCTTAAGCACACGAATTATATTCATTCTTTTTCCCCTTTCATTCATTTTCTAAATTAGAATAAACTTTACTAAGAAGTTCAGTTAAAGTATCGATTTCTTCCTGTGTTAATCCCTGCAACATTAAACGATGGGATTCAGCCATATTCTTTCTTGCCTTGGCACAATGGCTTTCACCACATGCTGTTAAGCAGGCAATCTTAATACGCTTATCCTTAGGATCATCACAACATTCAATAAGATGTTTTTCCTGAAGTCTTCCTAAAAGTCCCGCAGTTGTTGATTGAGCAACATGTAAATCCTTCTCAATTTCCTTAAAGGTCATCCTGTGATCAGGTGTTTCCTGTAATTTCAATAAAACATGGGACTGCATTAAAGTTAAGCCTTCATTTCTTAAAGAATTGTTGGCACGTTTCTTTAAACAGTCATTAATATGCTTAATATATCTTACCGCATCACTTTCAATCATCAGTCCTACCTCCTTCTGCGCATTAGAATGATAGTACACTTTTAATTTATTGTCAATAGTATGCTATTAAATATCAAATTATGAAAAAAGAAGGACTTAGTCCTTCTTCTCAGCCTTAGATTCACAATAGTAACATCTATAGATACGCTTCTCTCTGTTTGCAAGATAGAAGACCTGATCTAAATCTCTTTCTACAGATGTAATACATCTTGGGTTCTTACATTTAGCCACATTGATGATCTTTTCAGGAAGCTGTAGCTTCTTCTTTTCTACTCTTTCACCATTCTTAATAATAGAAACAGTGATGTTAGGATCAATATAACCTAATACATCTAAATCAACATCAAAATCATTATCAATCTTGATGATATCTTTCTTACCCATCTTATTAGAACGGCAGTTCATGATGATTGCTACCTGGCAATCTAACTTACCTAGATCAAGGGCATCATATACTTCTTTTGCTTTACCTGCTGCAATATGGTCAATCACAATACCATTTTTAATACTGTCTATTCTCATAATCTTTCCACCTCATTCTGTAATCCTAATAAGCTTAAGATCAATGCCATACGGATAAAACGTCCATTATTAGCCTGTCTGAAATAAGCAGCTCTTGGATCTGCATCGACTTCAGTCTTAATTTCATTAACACGTGGAAGTGGATGCATGACAATCATATCTTTTTTTGCAGTCTGTAATTTTTCCTCATCTAAGATATAAGTATCTCTTAAACGGATATAATCCTGTTCATTGAAGAAACGTTCCTGCTGTACTCTTGTCATATAAAGAATATCTAATTCTGGCATAACTTCTTCCATACTGCGTACTTCTTTATATTCAATACCCATTGGATCAAGAATGTCTTCTTTTAAGTAGTCAGGAAGCTTTAATTCATCTGGAGAGATGAATACAAACTTAGTTCCTTCATAACGTGACATCGCCTTTAATAATGAATGAACTGTACGTCCAAACTTCAAGTCACCACAGAAACCTACTGTAAGGTTCTTTAAAGTGCCTTTTTCTCTCTGAATAGTGAGTAAGTCAGTTAATGTCTGAGTAGGATGATTATGTCCTCCATCACCCGCATTAATTAAAGGTACAGTGCATGCTGATGAAGCCACAACTGGAGCACCTTCCTTTGGATGACGCATTGCGATAATATCACAATAACCACTTGTTACATGGATTGTATCTGATACTGTTTCTCCTTTTGAAGCACTAGATACATTTGCGGTTGGGAATCCTAATACATTTCCTCCAAGTGATAACATAGCACTTTCAAAAGAAAGTCTTGTACGTGTACTAGGTTCGAAGAATAGTGTTGCAAGAATCTTGTGGGCACATACGTCCTGATAACGTGTACGGTCTTTGATGATATCGTTTGCGAGTGCGATTAAATCATCAATTTCTTCAACAGATAGGTCCATTGGATCAATAATGAATTTTTTCATGGTGAGCTCCTTCTTTATAAACTTGTTTTAATTCCTATCTATTATATCACAGCACTTATATTTAAACAGTTTTTTTAGATAAAAACGTTTAATTGATATATCAGCTATATGTTTATCATATAGAAAAAAAGACAGTTTACCTGTCTATGCGAAAAAGAGTACAACACATGTATAAACGATTAAAGTAATAATCATACCAAGTGAGATGAATGCAGCCTGGAAGTCTGCATCTTCTTCTGTTTTATTAAGTGGTTCTATAATCATTGGAATCGCAAATCCTGTTGGTGACATAAAATAGATCAGAACTGCCATAAGATATGTCTTATCACTCATAAGTGATGGGAAAAGAATAAAGAATCCTGCAATAATACAAGAATAGATGATAAAACGAATACTCAATAGTTTAAGTAAAGAGCTGATCATATCTTTCTTGATTTTTAAGTTATAACCAATAATAAAGAGAATCATGCCAACAATAGGTGCTGTAACTTGTGAGATAGTTTTTGTATAAACAGAACCTAATGAAGTTGTCATAAGAAAACCATAGAAACCAGTGAGGTTTAATACAAGAGCTAATATAACTGCAACCACAAAAGAGTTAGTGAAGATTTTCTTTAATAATACTTTAATATCTGTAGAGTCTGAAGTCATCTTTTCTACACATATAGGGACAATGATAAATGCAATTAACGTACCTGCAATATCAAAAATAACTGTATTTTTCGCATAAGCCATTCCTACAATAGATGTATATAGAGGAAGGGCAACATTCCCACCTTCATTCGTAGTCAATAAAAATGGTGAAAAATGAGACCATTTCTTACCTGTCATATTTCTTAATACATAACCAATAATAATTGCTAGAGAAAATGCGATAAATACATAGAAGACAATAGAAATTGCTTGTGCTTCTATATGTGATGTGAATAATACATTAAAAATCATCACAGGGAACAAAACATTAAAGACTATCTTATTTGCCCCTTCTTTTTGTTCGGGCGTAATCCATCCTTTGATACGTGATAGTAAACCTAAGAAAATCATAAAGAATACAGGAAATATTGTTTCAATCGCTTTCATAATGAGCCTCCTTCATTTCAAGGTTTATTATACGTAGATTTTTTATAATTAGAATTACTTAAAAATCATGTATATTAATGCCTAGGAGGCATATATAATAAGTGTAGGAGGGATGATGATGGAACTACGTGTGTTGCATTATTTCTTAACTGTCGCAAGAAAACAAAGTTTTTCTAAAGCAGCAGAAGAACTGCATATTACTCAGCCTACTTTATCGAGACAAATCAAAGAATTAGAAGAGATGTATCATGTCACACTATTTAAACGTGATACACGTCATGTAGAACTGACAGAAGAAGGTTTATTATTAAAGAAACGTGCAGAAGAGATATTACGTCTAGTAAGAGTGACTTCTGAAGAACTTACAAATCCTGAAGTATTGGCAGGTGATATTCATATTGCATGTCCTGAAAGTAATAGTATGAATTTGATTGCGAAGGTGATTCAAAGAGCTTCGCAGGAACAACCTCATATTCGTTTTCATTTACATAGTGGAAATGCGGAATATGTGAATCAGATGGTCGATAGTGGTGAAGCAGACTTTGGAATAGTTATAGGACAGAATCATTTAGAGAAATATGATTTCTTCCCTCTTCCTGAATATGAACATTGGGGTATGTATATACCTAAAGATGATCCATTGGCTCTTAAAGAAGTGATTACTCCTGTAGATATTAAAGGAATTCCCTTGATTATAAGTAGTCAGGATATGATTTCTAGTAAGTTTCATGGATGGGCTCGTGCTAATAAAGAACCATTAAAAGTTCTTGCGACTTATAATCTTATTGATAATGGTTTATTACTGACTAAACATCATGCAGGATATTGTATTGGACTTGAACATATGTCTTGTCTTCACAATGAATCATTATGTTTTAAGAGATTATCACCGCCTCTTATTGATCACTCCATGGTCATCTGGAGAAAGTATCATCTCTTTACTAAAGTGACAGAATATTTTATTACGTTATTACAGAAAATGATGTATGAGGAGAATGGAAATGACTGAGAAAGAGAAAATGTTGGAACAGATGATGTATGATGCCAACAATGATGAAGATCTACTTAAAGAAAGAGCAATCGCAAAAGATCTATGCTTCAAATATAATCAACTGATGCCTTCTGATGTAGAGAATCAAAAGAAATTATTAAAGGAACTACTAGAAAGTGCAGATGATTCAACAATCGTAGTAGCACCTTTCTGGTGTGATTATGGTTATAATATAAGAGTAGGAAAGAACTTCTTTGCGAATCATAATACAGTCATACTAGATGGTGCAAAAGTGACTTTTGGAGATAATGTCTTTATTGCACCTAATTGTGGATTTTATACTGCAGGACATCCAATAGATGCGAAACGTAGAAATCAAGGACTAGAGTATGCTTATCCTATTACAGTAGGAAATAATGTATGGATAGGTGCAGGTGTCCATGTGATGCCTGGAGTGACTATTGGAGATAATGTAGTGATTGGTGGAGGTAGTGTTGTAGTAAAGGATATTCCCAGCAATAGTGTTGCGGTAGGTAATCCCTGTCATGTGATTAGAGAGATTACCAAAGAAGACGAACAAACAAACTGGAATCATAATTAAAAGGATGTCATCGACATCCTTTTATAATACATATTCACCTGAGTGCCAAACCCGAGGGACATTCCGAGGGACATTCCGAGGGACATTCCTCTACTCATTACTAGGCATATATCCAGATAAGCTTTCTGCAAGAGTAGAAATAGGCATCGTCTGTACAATTACATGACCTGGTCCTTTTACTACTGTATTAAAGAATCCTTCTCCTCCTAGGAACTTATTCTTTATACCTTTCACAGAAACAATATCAATATGACATGATGAACTCATAGCGACAAGATTACCTGTATTCACAACCATCTCTTCACCAGGTTCAAGGTCATATTCTATCGCTGTACCATCTATTTCAATAAATAGTAAACCAGAGCCATAATATCTATTCATGATGAACCCTTCTCCACCAAAGAAACCAATAGTTCCTTTTTTAGAGAATGAGATTTCTCTTCTTACTGTTTCTTCACTTGCGAGATAAGAAGACTTCTGTACAATAATTTCTCCCTGGCTTACATCATAGACTAATATATCGCCAGGAAAAGAAGATCCTAAAGCAATCATACTAGGCTTGGTTGCTGTGTATCTATTCAAGAAAAGTGTTTCTCCTGAAAAGGCACGGCCAAATAGAGATTTCATACCTCCAGATACAGTATCCATAGTCAAAGCTGGTTTCATCCATACCATCGCCCCACTATCTGTCAAAATAGATTCACCTTCATCTAAATGAAGTATGGCGACAGGAAGTGGTTTTCCTTTAATCTCATATTGCATAAAATCATCTCCTACTGATCTAATTTTAATTCATGAATAACATCTGCTAAACCATCATCATCTGGATTCTTGAAGAAACATGTTCCAATAGTTTTTAATTTATCAGGTGCATTTTCTGCCACTACACCAATTTCACATGCATCAATCATTTGGAAATCATTCATAGAATCTCCAAAACCGATTGTATCCTTCATATCTCCATGATAATAATCTACAACACGTTTAACACCATCTGCTTTTGTACAATTCTTTAAGATAATTTCACCATTAATAAAATCATCTTCATACTTAGAAAATGTGACAATATTAAACATTGGTGCAATATACTTCACACAATCATAAAAAGCGATAGGATCAGGAGCAATAAAACCAATCTTAGTCACACCTGTATTTTCTAAATCAAATTTAGAAACAGGAATACGGTTTTCTTCCTGACGTTTTAATTCAAAGAATCTCTGTAATTCTACGTTTTCTCCAAATTCTTTAGTATGTCTCTTATCAAAGAATTCATTAACACCAGGTGTCTGATAAATAGCATGTTCTGTTTCTAGACAGAATAAGATGCCATGATTCACAAAAAGTGTCATCATTTCTGAAAGAGTATATTTATCCATGAAGTTCTTAAAGATATACTTACCATCTACCTGAACAAATCCTCCTGCACTTGCCACAATACCATCAATTGGTAATGCTTTGACATCACCCACAATAGAAGTAGGTGCTCTACCTGTACATAAGAATACTTTGTTTCCTGCATCCTTAGCCGCTTGAATCGCTTCTTTTGTTTTTTCTGTAATATGTCTTGATTTTCCTACTAATGTACCATCAATATCAAAAAATAAAAATTTACTCATATACTACTCCATAATCTCATCAATCAATATAGGTTTTTCTACCTTTTCTTTACTAAAATGGAATGCACTTAATAACTCTTCTTTTCTTTCCTGCGTCCATTTACCATTATCATGAACAGTCACTAATGGTTCTCCTTGTTCTACATAATCACCAATCTTCTTATGTAGAATTAAGCCAACACTATGATCTATTTCATCTGTGACTGTTTCTCTTCCTCCGCCTAGACGCATAGATACAAGTCCAAGAGTTAATGCCTCTAGATCTTCAATATAACCTGTTTCAGGTGCATAAACATCAAATATATGTTCAGCTACAGTAAACTTTTCAGGATAAAGAATATAATCACTATCTCCACCCTGTGCTTTGACCATTGCTTCTAGGGTATGTAATGCTTTCTTAGAAGAAATAGCTTCTTCTAGCATCTTTCTTGCTTCAGTGACTGATTCCGCCTTTTTAGCCATCATCAGCATTGTACTGCCTGCAGTTAAACATAATTCTAATAGATCTTCAGGACCATTGCCATTAAGTGTCGCAATTGCTTCTTTTACTTCTAATGAATTACCAATCGCATATCCTAAAGGCTGGGACATATTAGAAATAGTGGCTCTTGTATCCTTATGAAGATGCTGACCAATAGTAATCATTGTACGAGCAAGCTTTTTCGCATCCTCTAAATTCTTCATAAAAGCACCATCACCATATTTAACATCAAGTAAAATCGCATCACTGCCTGCAGCTAACTTCTTACTCATAATAGAAGATGCAATCAAAGGAATAGACTGTACTGTTCCTGTCACATCTCTTAATGCATACATCTTCTTATCTGCAGGATCTAGAGAAGCTGTCTGACCAATAATAGCTAAATGAATATCATTCACTTGTTTAATAAAATCTTCTTCACTGACATAAATATTAAGTCCAGGAATAGACTCCATCTTATCTAGAGTTCCACCTGTATGTCCAAGTCCCCTGCCACTCATCTTAGCGACTGGTACACCACATGCAGCGACCATTGGACCTAATACTAAAGATGTCTTATCACCAACACCACCAGTAGAATGCTTATCTACTTTAATACCATGAATACCACTTAAATCAATCACATCACCACTATGCATCATTTCTAAAGTCAGCTGGGCTGTTTCGTGATCTGTTAATCCATTAAAGACAACAGCCATCAAGAAAGCACTCATCTGATAATCAGGAATATCACCTTTTGTATATCCCTGGATTAATTCATGAATTTCTTCATCAGTTAATACTACATTATCTTTCTTCTTTTCAATAAGATCTACCATTCTCATAAATGTCACCTACTCAAATTGAGTTCCAACCTCGAATATATTCTTACCATTCAAATAATCCTTTACAGACATACGTTTCTTGCCAGATAGCTGTATCTCTGTAATAACGAATACACCATCTTCTACCTTAACACCAATCGCATCCTTAAAGATCTTAACGATAGTTCCATTCTTCTCATCTTTATGATGTTCCTTGGCGTTAGGGCATCCATGAATTTCACCCTTATAGATTTTTACAACCTGTCCATTATAAGTTGTAAAAGTACCTGGATGAGGATATAAGCCTCTTACATGATTAAAGATTTCTCTAGCCGTCTTATTCCAGTCAAGTCTTTCATCTTCTCTTTTAATAATTGGTGCATATATAACTTCATTAGGATTCTGTGGAATTCTATCATTTGTTTCATCAAAAATAGATGGTAATGTATCCTTTAATAATTCAGCACCAATATCAGTTAAACGATCATATACAATTTCTAGATTATCATCATCTGTAATTGGTGTAGATCTTTGAGAAATAATATCTCCTGCATCCATCTTTTCTGCCATATACATAATAGTTACACCTGTTTCTGTGCGTCCATCAATAATAGCACGATGCACTGGTGCTCCACCACGATAAAGTGGTAATAAAGAAGCATGTACATTCACACATCCTAGACGTGGTGCTTCTAATACAGCAGTTGGGACAATCTGTCCATATGCTGCAGTAATAATCAAATCAGGCTTTAAATCTAATACTGCCTGATAATCATTTCTAATACGTTCTGGCTGTAATACAGGAATATCATGTTTTAATGCTTCCTGTTTCACATCACTCATAGTGAGTACTTTCTTTCTTCCTACATAACGGTCTGGCTGAGTCACAACACCCACAACATCATATTTATTCTCTAGTAACATCTGCAGTACTTTTAATGAAAAAGATGCAGTTCCCATAAAAACTATTTTTTTACTCATAAAATTCCTCCTGTATTGTCTTTTTTATTATACCATACTCATTTATTAAGTGCTACCACACAGGAAAAACCAAAAAAACTATTGCAATCATCAAACATTTTTGGTATTATAGTTCAGCAAACTATAGAACGAGGTGAGATTATTATGGCAAACATGAAACAGCAGATCAAACGTTATAAAAACGATAATGAAAAAAGATTAGCAAACAACTCAGTAAAGAGCGCTTTAAAGACTTCAATCAAGAAGGTATTAAAGGCTGTTGAAGAAGGTAACAAGGAAGTTGCTACTAAAGAGTTTAGCGATTGTACAAGACAGTTAGATGCATCTGTAACTAAGCATATCCATCACAAGAACTATGCTAGCAGACAGAAAGCAAGACTTCAGAAGAAAATTAACTCAATCGGATAATTGATAGAGTTTTCTATATGAACTACAAACATCCAGCATTTTGCTGGATGTTTTCTTATGCCTTGCATTTGAAGTATAAGTTTCTTACAATATAAGTGCGAGGTATAGAAATATGTTAAGAGAAGAAACAAGAAGTGTACAGGTAGGCAATTTAACTATTGGTGGTAATAATCATGTAGTGATCCAGTCTATGTGTAATACTAAGACTAAGAATGTAGAAGCCACTATTAAACAGATCAATGCATTGGAACAGGCAGGTTGTGAACTTGTAAGAGTTGCTGTATTTGATAAAGAGGATGCTTATGCAATTAAAGAGATTAAGAAAGGGATTCATATTCCTTTAGTTGCTGATATTCATTTTGATTATAAGCTCGCTCTTATTGCCATAGAATCTGGTATTGATAAGGTACGTATTAATCCTGGTAATATTGGTTCTATTGAAAAAGTCAAAGCAGTTGTAGATGCATGTAAAGAGAAGCATATCCCTATTAGAATCGGGGTCAATGGTGGATCTTTAGAAAAAGAGATTCTAGAAAAGTATGGAGAACCTACACCTGAAGGTATGGTTGAATCTGCAATGAAACATGTCAAGATTCTAGAGGATCTAGATTTCCATGATATCGTTATTTCATTAAAGTCTTCTAATACAATGTTGACTATTAAAGCATATGAATTAGCGTCTAAGACATTCCCTTATCCTTTACATGTAGGTGTGACTGAAGCAGGAACTGCATTAGGAGGCACTATTAAGTCTTCTTTAGGTATTGGTACATTACTTTATGAAGGTATTGGAAATACTATTAGAGTGTCTTTAAGTGATGATCCTGTAGAAGAGATCAAGGTCGCTAAGATTCTATTAAAGGAATTAGGTTTATTAAAGGGTGTACCTACTCTTGTATCATGTCCGACTTGTGGTCGTATTCAGTATGATTTGATTCCTATTGCGAAAGAGATGGAAGATTTCTTAAAGGATATTCATCTAGATATTACTGTCGCAATTATGGGTTGTGCAGTAAATGGTCCAGGAGAAGCACGTCATGCTGATATTGGTATTGCAGGTGGTGTGGGTGAAGGTCTTCTTATTAAGCATGGAGAGATTGTAAGACGTGTTAAACAGGAAGACATGGTTCAGACACTTAAAGATGAAATCTTAAAGATGGTTGAAGAAAAAAGCGAGTAATTAAAACTCAGAATAGAAACTACAAAGAGCATCGCTAAGTTGTGATGCTCTTTTTATTATAAGCTCCTCTTTTGCAAATGGGTGGTAAGTAGCAATTCGCTACGAGAAATGTTAT
>ERZ1026844.636-NODE-636-length-24411-cov-13.843283_pt1 | contig 24411 bp, 20 predicted proteins | sample MGYA00380152_ERZ1026844 | MGnify/ENA primary metagenome ERZ1026844 (study PRJEB33269, sample SAMEA4719788) | human gut metagenome | biome: human-associated habitat; feature: organic feature; material: feces | place: Cameroon | collected 2013-10 ... | reverse complement strand
TTAATTTGCTCATATTAAATCAAAGCGAAAGGAGATCACAAATTGGATAATGATCTAAGGATTATTTTAGGGGATTATGAATCCTTTGTACAGTCTCATACGACTGAAATCAATGAAAAAGAAGTGATTTATTGTATCACACTTAAGAGAACCATTATCTCCTGTCCAGAATGCGGCAGTAGAATGAACATTAAGGACTATAGAAAATGTAAAGTCATACATAACATGATAAGAGGCAAGAACACTTCTCTAATACTTAAAAAGAGAAGATTAGTATGTCCTCAATGCAATAAGGTAATGACAGAGGAAAACCCATTTACAGAGAAAAATCACAGTAGATTATCTCAAACCTCAGAGCTGGAAATCATGAATAAACTTAAAGAACCTACAACTACTTTTTCACTGGTTGCTAGATTCTTTAACACAAGTCCTACTAAGGTTGTTGAAATATTTGATAAGTATGGCCAGATGCGTAGACAGCCCTTGCCTGAAATCATATGCATTGATGAAAAGCACTGGAGACATAAAGGTCAAAACAGATACATGTGTGTCATTCTAAATTTTAAGACCATGGAAATTGTAGATATCATCGATGGAAGAACCAAGAAGGTCTGGTCAAGTTATACTCAGATAATCGATAAAAAAGAGCTCGCTAAAGTCAAATATATCTCTATTGATATGTATGAAACGTACAGATTTGTAAGAAATCAATACTTTCCAGGGGCAGTACTGATATGTGATTCATTTCATGTCATAAAAAATATCAATAAAGTATTAGATGCTATCAGAATTAAAGTAGGTAAAAGATACCCAAAGGATAGTACTGAATATTATCTTCTCAAAAAATTTCACTTCCTTATATTGAAAAACTACAATGATATTCCATTCAACAAGGCAAGATATAATAAAAAGCTTAAAAGGTATATAGACTATCATCAACTGCTTGAAATAATCCTGAACATAGATAATGAACTAACAGAAGCATATAATCTAAAGGAACAGTATATAGCCTTTAATCATTATGCAACATCCGAGGACTGTAGAGAATGGCTTTCAAGAATAATTCAAGAATATGCATCATCAGGAATTACTGGCTTTATATCATTATCTGGAACTCTTATAAACTGGTTCGATGAAATATGCGCATCATTTAATTTAGTAGATGGTCGAAGAATATCTAATGGACCAGTAGAAGGTATCAACTCTAGAATAGATAAGATACTCTCAAATGCATGTGGATATCAGAACTTTGCAAGAATGAGAAACAGACTAATGTACTCTCTTAATAAATCCTCTAATCCTTCCTCTTACGCTATTGATGAAACAATCAAAAGAGAGGGAAAGAAAAGAGGATCTTATAAGAAAAAGAATAAATAAAACATTTAAGTAGGAGTAATATGAGCGCGCTAAAGGGCAGTCATTTCTGACTGCCCTTTACAAGTAGAAACCCCCAATAATTTAAAGCGAGTTTTCTATTGACCCCCCTTAAAAATTAAAGGTTCGAAAAAAAGAGCTGTAACGCTCTATTCATTACAGTCCCTTTTGATTTTTCATAATCATTTGAATAAGTATAGGAATAAGGAATTCTATGATAAATGCTGCCATAAAGAATAATAATATCAGCATTTTAGTTACAGGTATAATCAAACTATATATATGTATCCTTACAACAAACTCTATAAAGACTTCTAGTAATACTATTCCAAGAACACCTAAAAGAATACTATTTTTGATATAGGTCATATAGAAACTCTTATTGATTCTCTTTGTAGTAAAGCCTAAATTATACAAGAAATCCCTTGTCTGTTTTTCTTCTTTAAGAATCAGATACTTGAGATAGAAATAGAACCCATACAACAATACAAATACTATAACCATAAACTGTATTAATACTTGTTTATTGTTGGAAAGAAGCTTATTGATTGCACTATTATCTACAAAAGCACCTTCTACATTAAAACCAAATTTTTCTAGTTGTTTTGTGACTTGATCAATATTCTTCAAACTATCTACTCTTACAGTATAAGCACCTGGTTTCCAAGGTGTTTCTACAACGACCTGATCCACATCACTCATTGTATAAGTAGAAGGTAATGATCCTTCATAGTATTTATAATCAGTCCCTTCCGCTCCAGGCACACCATATAATACTTTTGATTGTGTTGCATGATATGTCTTTCTATATTGATTTACAACACTTCGTGGGACATAGATACTGCCAGTACCATTATATGAATTTGAACTTATTTCTGTTCCTTCTTTTAGTATACCTCTTACAGGTAATTCTACTTCTACAAGATCCACAAGGACAGTATTAACATCCACATAGTCACTACCTTCTGAATCAATACCCATCTGTGTAATACCAGATGCATCATACATAGGAACAGGTAAATAGAACTTTAATTTAAGATCATCCATATTGATTGAATCAACTGAAACATCCTGATTAGATAATAACTGATCACTTATATATACACCTTTATTACCATTGTGCTTTACAGTTAAATTTGTATAATCATCTTCATCCCCATATACCTGCATACTCACTAGATTTATTGTTTGATTACATTTCTTTCCTATTAGTTTTGCTTTCTGATATTTAAATTGAGTTTCAGTATCTAATCCAAGTATCATAACACCATCGTATTCTTTTTCATAACGCCAGTTAACACTCTCAATACTCTTTACAGATTTAATCTTTTTATAATCTGATTGTGTCATAGGAAACTCTGAACCATCATATGAATAATAGTCATTACTCATCTTTTCCTTATATACAGTTAAGTCTCTAGAGGCAATTGTATTGATTTTTTGTTCATAAGATGCATTATAATGCCCATAAATATTATAGCTATATGCACATATAATCATTGTGAAAGCAACAAGTATATTCATTACTATTCTAAAAGTACGATGAGAAAAACGTAGAGTAAATAATTTATGATTATGTGGTATCTGTGATATAAGAGATGTTTCTCTTTGATTCTCTTTTTCTAGAATAAGTGTTTGATCAACCTTATAGAGCACATCTGCTTCTTCAATCATCCTTTGATCATGAGTTGCCACAATCACATAATGTCCTTCTTCAGCATACTCTTTTAGATACTTGATCATTTCTAACGCATAGGATGCATCTAAGGCTGCTGTCGGCTCATCAAGTATCAATATTTCTGGTTGACTCATAATAGCCAAACAGATAGCGACTCTTGTCTTTTCACCACCTGATAAGTTTCTAGGATATTTTTTCTTTAGAGAAGCTATACCAAACTTCTCTTCATATATCTTATTTCTTTGATAACCTAGTTTGACTAATTGTTTAATATGTTCCTCTATAGTCATTCCTTCAATAAACAAAGGAATCTGTGGGACATTGACCATATGATCATAAATGAACTGTTGTCTACTATCTTGATCTTGTTCATCCATTCTCTGTCCTTCATAGATATATTCACACTCATATGCGAATTGAAAGGCTTTTAAGAAAGTAGACTTACCAGAACCACTCTTTCCCCTAATAATAGTCAATACACCTGGAGAAGTATGAAATGATGCATTGTTTAAGATTACTTTGTCACCAAATGATATATTTAAATTTTTGATTTCAATCACCTTAATGCACCTCATTTCTTAATTCATCTACTATATTCAGCTTATTAATGAATTTGTTTTGAAGAACCATTCTTTCTATCAATAAGATAACTATGAATAAGACAGTCATACTAGAAAGTGTCACTATATCAAAAGTACCTAGTATAAGAGACATCACTAAGGAAATTAAGGTAGAACTCACTACAACTATAGATATACTTCCCAATGTTTCTATCATGGATATTCTTTGTAGATCCTTTTTTAATAATCCTGATATCAAAAGAAGTACAAGTTCTTTTTTTCTCTGCATCAGTAGATGAGATTCCAATACAATATCAATAAGTACACTAATAACTAGAATCACACCCGCAAATGTAAACATCATATTCTTATAATATGAATCAAGACTATTCATAGCTTCTCTATCAGTGAATGAATCATTGATTCTGTATCCTTTTAATTCATAGTAGTCTATTAATTCATTCAATTCGTTATAGGTATCTGTCTTAATGACATAACCTATATAACGTGGTGTACACTCTGATTGTTTATAGATATCCTGAAGAATTGAATACGGAACATAGATATATCTCTGACTCTTTGACACATAATGAACCTTTTTATTATTCCTAAATACACCATTCATATCAAAGGCATAAGAAGTCTGATGCATACCATTTTGATCAGTGATATAAAGATCAAGTTTAACTTTATTATGAGAAGATATCTGATTCAGGCGATAATAGGTATCATTGTCCATATAAATACCTGTCTTTGTTTCCTGGATATTTCTATCTATATATTTAGAAAGATCATCATCCTTGAAATAAGGCACAAGATAGACATCTTCTCCTTCTATTTGTGTATATATTTTATATAGAGGAAACGTATTCTTGTCATCTATTTTTACGAAATGAGAATAATCCTGATCCACATAACTATGCTTATCCTTAGTAATAATAGCCTTATTTTCTAATTGTCCTATGAGCATCTGCATTCCTTGATCCTTTGAATGATGAATAATACCAAGAATCATCTGTCCAGATACAAGAGACAAAATAAACACCATCATCATCAAAACATACATGAACCTATAATGTTTCATATAGTCTTTTACATACTCTTTATAGAACTTATGATCAACCTGAGAGATAACACCCTCTCCACATGGATCATCTGATATCATTGAAGAATTCACACTCAACTGATTATTTTCTAAAGTATAGACAACATCTGCATACTTCATACTTTCTTCTGAATGAGAAGCTAGAACTATAGTCATATGTGTACTTAGTTCTTTTAAAATATTGTATATTTCTATTTCATTTTCATGATCTAATGAAGCTGTTGGTTCATCTAATATAAGTACTTGTGGATTACTTACAAGCGCTGTTGCGATAGAAAGCCTCTGTCTTTCTCCTAAAGATAGCGTCATGACATTCTGATCCAAAGTCACATCAAGATGCATCTTATCAAAATAATCCTGTATATCATTATCAGATAAGTGTTTATTGTGAATATGTGCAAAATACTGTAATGTACCTTTGACATCTAGATGAGCCAATAAATCATTTTCCTGTAGTACATAACTGATACATTCTTTCCTGATATTATTTCTATCTTTTTCTTCTATGAGATGATGATCATAATAGTATTGATACTTGCTTTTTGTATCCATAAGCGCAATACAATAGAGAAGAGCTGTCTTGCCTGAACCACTCTTTCCTCTTATAAGAGTAATAGAATGTGCAGGAATAGAAATAGAGGCATGATCAAGTATGACCCTGTCATATTCTATACATATGTCTTTTAATTCAATCATATTATCATTCCCTTTCATATATATATTACACTTCTAATTGTTTTTTTGTAAAGGCTTTCATTGTGTTCAAAAAAAGAGCTGTAACGCTCAAGATAGTAATAAATACTCTATTCATTACAGTCCCTTTTGATCTTTCATAATCATTTGAATAAGTGTAGGAATAAAGAGTTCTATGTTGAATGCTGCCATAAATAATAATAATTTAAAATACTACACAGCAGAAAAATTAATTACAAATAAGAAAACTAAAAAAAGCAATAATATGATAAGAAAAATCAAAACGCATTTTATAATTTTTTTGAACGATGATTTCTACTTGCCAACTGATCTACTACTCTCGCCAGTTCAACTGCTATCATATCTTCATTTTTCTCATCGGTAACATCTGATCCTATTAGTTCACTCACAGACACATCTAATATTTCTGCCAATCTTATTAACATGTCGGCATCCGGAACAGATATTCCTTTTTCCCACTTCGAAATAGTTTGTCGCACAACGTTCAAAGCTTCTGCAACGTTTTCTTGCGTTAAGCCTTTTCGTTTTCTAAATATTTTCAAATTCTTGCTTAACATTTTATGACTACCCCCTTTCATTTGTTTGCTTTATATATACCGTAAATAGTTGCGTTGCACAAGCAACACATATTAACATACCATCATTTTATCGTATCAGTAGATTCATTTTAACCCTAAAGTAAAGTTCAAAGGCAAGAAAAAAACTCTGTATTAAATACAGAGTTTAGTGAGTCTGACCTTCAACAGTCTTGATATCTTCCTGGTTTTCACCAATAGCTTTAACAGCTGCTTCAATACCAGTTACAATCTGTTCAAGACTTAATGATGGCGCAATTGGCTTACGATTAATAACCTGGCTAGTAATGAATGGAACATGCATGAATCCACCACGAACACTTGGATATTTATTTGCAAGTGTATAAAGAACACCATACATTAAATGGTTACATACATAAGTACCAGCAGTATTAGAAACACTTGCAGGAACACCTGCTTTACGAATTTCTTCAGCCATTGCCTTAATTGGTAATGTAGCAAAATAAGCTGTTTCACCATCTTCGAATACTGGACCATCTAAAGGCTGATTTCCTTCATTATCAGGAATACGTGCATCATTGACATTGATTGCCACACGTTCTGGGTTTAAATCAAAACGTCCCCCAGCCTGTCCAATACATAATACAGCATCTGGTTTTTCTTTTTCGATTGCAGCAGCTACTGTATCGATAGATTTGTAGAATACTGTAGGAACCATAAGTTTTACAACTTCTACATCTCCTACCTTATCAGAAACTCTTTTAACAGCTTCCCAGGCAGGGTTGATTGGTTCGCCACCAAATGGGTCGAAACCAGTTAATAATAATTTCATTAAAAAGCCTCCTTAGAATGCTAAAACGTACATTAAGATAATATGAATTACTAACATAATTAATGCAACTGGAACCTGAGTCATAATAATTCTGTATTTATTCTTCGTTTCCAGTAATGCAGCAGGCATGATATTGAAGTTTGCAGCCATAGGAGTCATTAATGTACCACAGTAACCTGCAGTTAAACCTAAAGCACCAACAACAAGTGCGTTTGCACCCTGTGCAATTAAGAATGGATAACCGATACCTACAGTAATAACAGCGAAGGCAGCGAAACCATTACCCATGATCATTGTAAATAATGCCATACCTACACAATAGAAGATTACTGCAATTAAGTGATTTCCTTCAGGGATAAGTGCACCTACGCCAGCAGCGATTACAGCACCTACACCAGCTGCAGTAAATAATGAACCTAAAGCAGATAATACCTGAGGTAAGATACCTGTAGAACCAACATTATCATTTAATCTCACACCATCTTTAAAAGGTGTAGATAGTTTTGGTTTGAAGATGATATATGCAACGATTAATGCACAAGCAGCACTAATACCAATCGCATTGTTTGCACCAAGATTTGGTAAGAAAGTTGCAACTAATACGGCAACAAGAGCTAAGCATACTGGTGGGATAAATGATTTATATCCATATTTGTCTGCATTATCACGAGTTTCCTTAGCAGTTGGGATATGTCTTGCAGCTGGTTTTACTAAACCTAAACCAGATAAAACAGCAAGAAGAACTACGATTAAACCAGTAATCCAAGTTGGGATATATGGTCCAACCATAAATGAAGCAGCAATTAAGAACCAGAAAATAGCAGTAGTCACTGGCTTTTCACAGTCTTTATTAGTTAAGGCATTAAACCCTGTTGCGGCAAAGATTGCACCAATAACGCAGTAGAATACTTCTGCGATAATAGTGGCTGTATTCCATTCAATTTGTAACATTGTTATTTGCCTCCCTTTCCATATTTCTTATTAAGTTTCTTATCGAACCATAAAGCATAAGCGCCACCAACAAATACAGAAATAATTGCAATTGGGATAGACCATAATGCGATCTGGTTGGCAGTAACTACCTGGTTAACACCATGTGACTTAAATAATTCGTTTAAAGTTGAAACGATAAGTAATGTTCCTGAAGCACCCATGAAACAGTTCTGAGCAAAGAAGTTACCATAGTTTTCAGAAGCTGCAGCCATACCTTTGATCTGATCTTCAGTATCTTCATCAATATCACCATATTTCGCAATCGCAGCAGCCTGAGCCATTGGATTGATTAATGGACGGATGAACTGTGGATGACCACCAATTCTTAATGAGAATGCAGACGCAAGAGTACGTACACCTTCCCAGATTACTAATAAGCGACCTGTAGTAGCGTTCTTGATACTCTTAATCAAGTCTACAGCTTTATCACGCAAGCCCATACGTTCACATAGACCTACAACTGGTAAAGTTAAAATAAATAAAGTTGCTGTACGGTTAGTTAAAAAGGCTGTACCTAGTGTATTTAAAATGTCCATGATAGACATACCACTGATTAAACCTGTTACTAAACCAGCAACAACAACTGTTGCAAGAGTATCGAATTTCATTACAAACCCAATAACGACAATTACGATACCGATAAGTTTAATAGCATCATTCATATGTTTTTCCTCTTCCTTCGTAAAATGATAAAATAATTATACCAATAAATGTCGCTATATGCAAATTGATAAACACAATATTTCATTAAAATACAAATTCTACACCCTTACATTTTATGATATTTGAACAAAAGAAAGAGGAGTACTATAATACTCCCCATTCAATCGGCTGGATTGCCTTGGCATGACCATCTTTCATGATGACCTTATCATCTACTATAATTGTTGGATTATGAGTCACTAAATCAAAATGTCCACGGGCATTATGACTGCCTCCTAATGCTAGATTTCTACCAAATCCAATATGGAATGTACCAAAAGCAGATTCATCTTCAATATAGCTGGCTCCACGGCACTTAGATATTGTATTTAAACCAATGCCAAATTCTGCGGCACAATACATTTCTAAATCATCAAAAGATTCTAGATATTCCTGTAACTTACGTCCATCTTTGGTATCTTCTATAGAAGTGATATACCCATTCTCTATCTTGATTTCTACTGGATTGTCCACTATTCCTATATATCCCATTGATCCATCTAATATAAGTGTTCCATTTGTATGATATTCTACTGGTGGTATATAGATTTCAAAGCTTGAAGAAGAACATTTTCCTACTTCCCATAATGAACCATGGAAGATACCTGGAAAACGATCTGTGATATCAAAAGTAAGGTCTGTACCACGTTTAGTGGTAACATGGATTGTTTTCGCATCACGTAATTCCCAGAACATCGGCATACCTAACATTGTAGCTTCATCAGGATCCATTTTTAAGAATTCCTGTTCAAATATTGATTCACCATTATTTGTAGACATGGGCATAGATAAGAACTGTGCACCTCTAGAGAGTGCATAGTTCACTGCATCAGTCGTAATAAATGAATAATTGGTTGCCCCTACTATCGCATCTGCTTTAGCCATTTCCCATTTTAAAGCATCTATGCTTTTCCCATTTTGTATTTCATGTGATTTTAATTGTACAACCTTACAATGAGCTCCTACATGATCACAAGCTTTTAAGAAAGCATCTGCTTCTTTGAGTTTTGTTTCATCTGTCACAAAATAAACAAGATTATCTTTTGTAAGATGGAGCCAGTCTTCTACAACGATTCTTGCTCCTTCATTTATATTCATGTAAAATCAACCTCCGTTATTCATTATATATAAAATCAAGATTTCTTGCGATACATATGATATAAAGATTAGAATAGAGATGAGGTGATTGTATGTTACTTACAGAAAAAATCTATGAAACACATTTCTCATATAACGAAAGAGATGTGATCAAGTTCATAGAAGAAGAAAAAGAAAAGATAGAAAACTACTCAACAACCTATATTGCAGACAAAACAGATACGACTCCTTCTACTCTTGTGCGTATCGCAAAGAAGTTAGGTTATTCTGGATGGAATGATTTTAAGAAAGCCTATCTAAAGGAAATACGATACTTGAATAGTCATTTTAATAATATTAATGCGAATACACCATTTGATGAAGATGATTCATTTATTAATATTGCGCATAAGATTGGACAGTTACATCAGGAAAGTGTAGAAGATACACTCTCTCTTATTAATCCTGATACATTACAAAAAGCAGTGAATATCCTTTTACAGTCTAAACGTATTCATGTCATGGCTATTACGAATCTTTGTTATGCAGCAGAAGAACTTGTATTTAAGTTTAGAAGAATAGGTGTAGATGCGAGAACTTATACAGATGGACATTTGTTACCAGAAACACTCATGATACCTAGTGATGATTGTTGTATATTTGTTTCCTATTCAGGGCAGACTGAACCTTTATTAAATGCTGCTCAAGTACTACATAATAATGGTGTCCCTATCATTGCACTTACTAGTATTGGGGAGAATGATTTATCCCATCTTGCGAATGCATCACTCTATGTATCTACAAGAGAAAAGTCTTATAAGAAGATTGGTGCTTACACATCTCTGGAGAGTATTCATCTATTAATGGATATATTGTATTCATGTTTTTTCCAGGTTCATTATGATAAAAATTATGAACATAAAATAAAACTGGCGCAATTAACAGAATCACGCCAGATCAGTAATACTATTCTTAAGGATGAAGAATAGAGTCTCCATTTGTTTCAATGATTTCTTTATATTCTCCATAAGAATCTTTAAGTTTTCTTTCAAGTGTTCCATGTCCATCATTAAAACGATCAACATAGACAAAACCATAACGTTTTCTCATTTCTCCAGTACCTGCAGAAACAACATCAATAGGTCCCCAATATAAGTAACCCATACATTCAACACCATCTAGAATAGCTTCATGAACATATTTTAAATGTTCCTTGATGTAATACATTCTATATTCATCATGAATATGTCCTGTTTCATCTAAGTTTTCATCTAAACCAATACCATTTTCTACAATAAAGAGTGGTAAATGATAACGGTCATATAAGATATTCATAACATAACGGATACCTTTTGGATCAACTGGCCAGCACCAAGGTTCTGGTGAACATTCTTTCACAAATGGATTAGCACGTCCTTTTAATCCACCTGTATTACCATCCATACCAACAGACTGATCATATGTAGTAGAACGATAATAACTGAATGAGAAGAAAGCCACTGTATTTTCTTTCATTAACTGTAATTCATCTTCTCTTACTTCAGGTGCACAATCATGTTCTCTCCATACACGTTTGACATAACCAGGAATTTCTCCTAAACAGAAAGCATCACCAAAATAGAAGTTATTTAATCTTACTGTATTATATGCCCCAAAGACATTATCAGGATTACAGTCATATGGATATGTTGCCACAGATGAACATGTTAACATACATCCTACCTGTGCATCCTTATCAATCTCACGGCATAGTTTAACTGTCCAAGCATTGGCTACACAGATATTATAGTAAGCAAGCCACTTATCTTTTTCTGTAGTAGAACCAATAGGATCACTTGGATCTTTTGGATTATCAATAGTGAGTACTCCGCCAGCAACAAGTGGGTTGATCATCATATTATTGACTTCATTAAAAGTAAGCCAGTATTTTACTTTACCTTTATATCTCTTAAATACTGTAGTCACATAACGTTTCCAGAAGTCAATCAATTTACGATTACTCCATCCTCCGTATTCAGTAATTAAATGAAGAGGTGTTTCATAATGACTTAATGTGATGACTGGTTCCATACCAAGTTCCAACATTGTCTCAATCATATCATCATAGAAAGCCAAACCTTTTTCATTAGGTGTTTCTTCATCCCCATTAGGGAAGATTCTACCCCAGGCAATAGATGTTCTAAAGCAGTTAAAGCCCATACCAGCCATTAACTTTAGGTCTTCTTTATATCTATGATAGAAGTCAATGGCTTCATGACTTAAGTATGCTTTATTAGGATCTAAGCACATTTCATATTTCTTTGTTTCTTCATTCCATTTAATACCAGGATCCTTAGAACCAATACCCACCATGACATCAGTGACATTAGGTTCTTTACCATCTTCTAACCAGGCTCCTTCACATTGATTGGCAGCAACAGCGCCACCCCATAAAAAATTCTTTGGAAAACTCATAGTCTTTTCCCTCCTATACAGTTCTATTCTAATCTAAAATAAGAGTAAGAACTTGATTCTTTCTATTTGTGAAAGGTATTTCCTAGATGTGAAAAATCATAACACCTTCCAAAGAAAGTGTTATGATTTTATTTTTGTTCATCTAAATATTCTAAATATTTTAAGAAGAGAAGATCCGCAATAATAAAGAAATGCGCTGTACTTCCATAACGCAGATCAGCTGTATCTAATTTAAATGTATCATACTTGAACGTAATCATTTCATCACAATATTGAGATAATACACAACGATTTGATTTCGCAATACCTATTCTAGGTACCTGTAATCCTTTTAAAGCACGTGCTAAAGTCACTGCATCTTCATTATCTCCTGATAAAGAAATAATAATAAACAAATCATCTTTAGTCACATTATTTAAAACAGTATCTATCTCTACACCTTCACCTACTATATGCAATACTTTATTAGAATAAAGGAAGTTTCTCTTTAATTCTTTTGCCATATGATTTTGTACAATACCTGTTCCATATACAAATACATGTTCTGCTTGAGTAAGCTTGTCAAAAATAGAAGTAAAGTCTGAATGTCTCATTTCTTCAATTGTGTTACTCAAACCATTGCAGGCATCATCAATAATCTGTGGTGTAAATTCTGATTTCTGTGATAAATCCCATTTAATATAAACCTTTAATTCACTAAAACCATCTAATCCTAATTTCTTAGTAAAACGCAAAATACTTGTATGAGATACATTACATGCATGAGCTAACTCATGAATAGAAATCTTCTGACATTCTCTTTTATGATGGTATATATATTGCCAGATATAGAGATCAATTTCATTTAGTTGATCATAATGACTTTCTACTAATTTATCCAATGACATTATTGTTTACCTCTTCTTTTCGCATATTCTATATAATAAGCCACAAGAAAATCTACTAAAACATAATAGTTTCCTGATAATTCTTCTACTCTGCCTTTATTGGTCATAATTGAATATGTTTGTGTCTGTAAGCTATAGTCCGCCTCATGTGATAATGTACTCTCTTTATTGGCAGTCATAGCGACTATAATAACACCCTTTAGCTTCAATTGATTAATATAGTCAAGTAAACGTCTATTTTCACCAGAATATGAAATCGCAATAAAGACATCTCCACTTTCCAGCATATTAGTATACGCACTAAAATCAGAAGAAAAATCAATATCTAGAAATAACTTCCCAGCCAGTGAAAAGGCACGCTTTAGATGAGATGCTGTTGTACTTTGAATAACACCTGTTCCATATACATATACGTTCTTCGCATTATAAATACTCTCTACAATACCACGATAGTTATACTCTCTATACTGCTTCAAAGTATCTACATACGCATTATACATATTATCTGCAATAGCACTTTTATCAGCCATCTGATTATCAATACGTAAAAAGACCTTTAATTCAGCATATCCCTTTAAACCTAAACGTTTAGAAAAACGTAAAATCGTACTACGTGATACATTACATCTTGAAGCCAGATCATCTATAGATAAACGTTCACATTCTTTTCTATGATGAATGATATAATTCCATATATAAAGATCATTTTCATTCAGCGATTGATAATTCTTATTTACTAATTCTTCTAGTCTCATATGCCACCTCTTGAGATATTCTACACCTTTCCCTCCAACATTAAAATAGGATGTACTGCCATCTCTCAGTACATCCTATTTATATTGATAGAGTCACATCTGCCCACTGTATGACTTATTCGTATTCAATTAAGGGAGTGTCAACTATACGAACATCTTTATCAGTATGATAATTCACTATTTTGTGATCACCTGGTTTTACAATAACCAGCATTGTAATATCATTGATTCCTTCTTTATCAAGTTTCTCTTTATCATAAGTAATCAACAATTCACCTGCTTCTACCTGATCACCTGTAGCAACATGTGTTTCAAAACCTTCACCAAGTAAATTGACTGTATCTAACCCTACATGAATCAACATTTCTATACCATCTTCAGTCTTAATACCTAAAGCATGTTTTGTATTATCCATGATCATAGAGATAGTCCCATCACAAGGTGCATAAATCTTTCCTTCATCAGGAATTACAGCAATACCATCACCCATCATCTTTGTTGCAAAAACTTCATCAGGTACATCTTCAATGGCAACGCTTCTGCCGTTTGCCATTGAATAGAGTACCTTGTTTTTTTTCTTTTTAAATAAGTTAAACATCTTATTTTAATTCTGGCCAGAAGTCTTTGTTTGCTTCAATTAAGTCATCAAGAATTAATTTTGCAACTCTAGCACTTGGAACTGTTTTAGATAGAGTGATTGCCTGCCATAACTTCTGGTAGCTTCCTGTAATCCATGCATCAACAACAAGTTTTTCTACTGATACCTGCTGTTCCATTAAACCCTTCTGGAACTGAGGGATAGAACCCTGACAAATTTTTTCGTAACCGTTCTTACCTACGATACAAGGAATTTCTACCATTGCAGTACGGTCGAAGTTTTCAATTGCACCTTCGTTAGGAACAATTAATAACATTCTTTCTTTAGTGTTCTTAGCAATAGCGCAAGCTAAGTCAACAATGTATTCTGCATGTGCATCTGGTTCGAATCCACCATTGACAGCTGTTCCCTTTTCAATAATATTTCTACAAGCTGTGAAGACATGTTTTTCACGATGTTCCATAACTTCGTTTGCACGAGTATGGTTAGGGTCTGTATGTTCTACTACATAGTCTGGGAATAAATAGTATTTTAAGTATGTATTTGGAATAGTTTCTGGATCTAGTGCATATACATCTTTAGCTTTTGCGAATGTTTCAATCCAACTCTGTTCTACATGCTGATTTGTGTTAGATAAAGCATCTGCGTAACCATTTGCAGCCATATGTTTCTTGATTTCTGGCATTAAATCGTTACCATCTTTATCTTCAATCTTATGCCACCATCCAAAGTGGTTTAATCCATAGTATCCTACAGACATTTCTTTACGAGACTTTAATCCAACCATGTTAGCCATCTTTTCTTCAAGGTCAACTGGCATATCACAGATATTTAAGATCTTAGAGTTTGGACGTAATCTTCTAGTTGCTTCTGCAACGATAGCAGCTGGATTTGAGTAGTTTAACATCCAAGCATTTGGTGAATATTTTTCCATGTAATCAAGAATTTCAATAACACCACCGATTGAACGCATACCATAAGCGATACCACCAGGACCACAAGTTTCCTGACCAACAACATTGTATTTCATTGGAATCTTTTCATCTTTTTCACGCATTGCATATAAACCCACACGGATATGACACATTACGAAGTCAACATCTGTGAAAGCTTCTTCTGGATCTGTTGTATATGAGAATTCAATTTCTGGTGCATTCTCTTTTACATAGATTTCACAAGCCTTTGCGACTGTTTCCTGACGTTCTGCAAAGTTATCATAGAATTTGATCTTTCTGATTGGTAAACGATCCATGTGATCTAATAACAATAAACAAATACCTGGTGTGAAAGTACTACCTCCACCTGCAATAACTACTGAATATTTCTTTTCTTCCATTTTCTTTTTCTCCTTTTATTTTACATTAATCTAATCGTTACAAATAAGCATAGAGCTGAGAAGGCAATCACAATCAAGCTTCCACCACCACTATAGAATAAGTGTTTTACAGTGAATTCCTTGAGTGTTTGAATGACCTTGATATTGTATGTTTTCACAGTCACATAGAACAGGTAACAAACAATCATGAAATAAAGGCTATTTAAGGTAAGCGCCTGTGCTAACATCAATAACACGAAGTTTATACACACATAAGCTATATCCCCTTCTTTGAGTTTCTTCTGAGCAATGTTTAATAGATATGCGATATATGGATTAATCATTGCGATGATGAGAATCACTGCAGCTTTAGGTTCCCTGCTTAATAATTGTGGTAAAGCAAGCGACTTCATTCCTGCAGAAAGCGATAAATACAGATATGCGATAAATGGTGTGATCATCAAGAATACTTTGGCAATCATGTAATATCTATCTAGTTTTTTTGCCATTGTATGAGCCTCCTCTCTCTTGTTTATAGTAATGACTCAAATTCTTCTCTTACACTTGGTACTGATAATCCAACAATAACCTGGATATTCTTTTTAGTTGCCTTTAAGCCATGAGCACCAATAGACTTAAAGTATGCAGTAGATTGAACTAAAGTTTCATCTTTTACATTTACTCTTAAACGTGTAGCACAGTTAGTCACATCAATGACATTATCCTTGCCACCTAATCCTTCTAATATTGCAGCAGCATAACTTGGCTTTTCCGCACTATTAGTAGTCTGTCCACCAGACTGTTTTTCTCTAAACTCTTTCTTGCTGTGGAATTTGATTTCTTCATCATCTTCACGACCTGGAGTTTTAAAGTCAAATTTTAAAATGAGGAATCTAAATACAACGAAGTAAATACCTGTAAATGCAAGACCAACGATTAATAATGTTAAGTATGTTGGCCAATGTGTAGCCATTAATGGAATAAAGTTAAGAGCTGACATTTCAATTACACCACCAGATAATACCCCTACGACTCCTAATGCATAAGCTGTAGTAGCGAGTGTTGCAGCAAGTACTGCATGTACAACAAATAGTACTGGTGCAACGAATAAGAATGTAAATTCAATTGGTTCTGTAATACCACAGAAGATTGCAGTTAAAGTAATTGGAATTAATAAACCAGCAATCTGTTTTTTCTTTTCTTTCTTAGCTGTTGCATAGAATGCAAGAGCGATACCTGGACAACCAAAGATCTTTGATAAACCAGTAAGGTTTGGCCATGCCCAAGGTGCCATTGATTTTAATGGAGCAGTTGATGCTGCCATCTTTGGTAATAACTTTGCCCAAGCTGAGATAACACCACCATTGACGATTGCTGAATCATAGAAGAATGGGAAGTATAATAAGTGATGTAATCCAAATGGAATAAGCACACGTTCCATGAAGATGAATACCCATACCCCGATTGATCCTGCACCAATAACGAATCCCTGGAATGCACGCATACCATTCTGAATCATTGGCCATAACCAAGCAGCTAGGAATGCAACTGGGATTAAAGCGAAGAATCCAACAATAACGACAAATGATGAACCACTGAATGTCCCTAACCATTCAGGTAGTTTAGTATCGAAGAATTTATTATGTAAATAAACAACGATACATGAGATCAATAACGCTCCAATCATACCCATATCTAAAGTCTTGATACTAGCGATTGTTGTAAGACCACTTGTACCACCAATCTTGGCAGCGAAGTTTACACCAAACACTGGTCCCCACTGACTTAAGATAGTATTTAGGAAATACTGGAATGTTAAGTAAAGTACTAGAGCTTCCATACAGCATCTAGCCTGTTGTTTTTTAGCAAGTCCGATTGGTAAGCCAACTACAAAGAGTAGTGGTAACTGGTTGAATACTGTCCATCCTCCCTGAAGAACAACGTTCCAAACCTGATACCATAATGCATTTGGATCAGCCAGACCTCCCATAATGGCTTCAGTAGTAAACAATGTACCGATACCAACTGTTATACCTGCAAAAGCGAATAACATAACTGGTGTAAACATTGCACCACCGAAACGCTGGATTTTTTGTAACATATCTTTTCCTCCGTTTCTTTTGTTACCTACATACTACTCGCGAGAAAGCGATTACACAATAGAATGGCCGATGTTAGGGACGAGGGTCTATAGGCTATGATTTATCACCTAGCCCGTGAATTTTCACACTTGTATTTTATGCTTATATATTCAATATAATTTGAATTTTAAGCATAAAAAAAGACTATATGCATCATGCACATAGCCTCAAATATTATTTAATAATCTTGAAATAGTGACCTGGTTCAATCATGTCTAAGAACATCATTTCTTCTTCTTTTACATGACCACAAAGGTTTCTTTCACCATCATTTGGAATATCTCTTAAAGCGATTTCTAATTCACCACGATAATGAGCTAAGTTATCATTAACGATTAATACATCACCACGATGGAACATCTTCTGTTCTGTTTCACGATGTGGGATGCTTTCATTCTTATACTTTACTCTGCTTCCAGATGAACGTAAGAAGAATGAAGAATGATCATAACGGTCCCAATGTGGATAGTAATCATAAATGATTTCCTTTTCAATATCTGATAAACCTTCTACTTCATCAATCTTGAAGCAGATGTTCTGGTAATCAACTTCTGATAAAGCTTTTAATTCTTCTTCTGAAGCATAAGCGTTACCGATGATAATATCATCAACATCTCCAGTTGCAAGCATTAAACGAGCCTGTAAATCAATTGGAAGACCTCTTAAGATTTCTACTGTTGGTAATCCACAGAATACATTCCAAGGACCATGTGTATGTGGCTGGTTACTTGATACGAATGCAGCTGTATGAAGATTTAATGATTTCCAATAAGCATTGAAGTTAACGAAATAGTTCCAGTCTAAACCTGAATATCTTTCTGGGAAGAAGTTATGACAGATAATAACCTGATCCTTGTTTCCACCCTGTTCTAATAATAATTCAACACCCTGGTCCATAGAACCGTTGAATTCAATCTGAATATTATATGGGTTTCTAGTAACCTGGATATCTCCTGTAGTACCAAATGAACCATCTAAACGGATGATATCTACACCCATGTCATGGAATGGTTTTAAATCACTATAAGTAGCCCCTAAATGTTTAAATACATCTGGGTTAGTATCTACTGCAACAACATAACCTAATGAATGTGCTTTGTCCATGAATTCTCCAAAGTCCTTCATGATCTTTTCTTTTGGATCATTCACTGATAATAAACAAGTAAAGATTCTTGAGAAGCCATACTTAGCAGCAAGTTCTAAATAATCATAAACTTCTTTCTGAGTTGACTTTTCAGGATAAACTGAAATTCCTAAGCGATGCATAATAAATCCTCCTATTTTTATTTTCCGATAACATTATATCATTTATACCAATAAAAACAACATGTATTTTAATTAGTATAAATCCGCTCTATCTATATTATACAATAGTTGATTTACTTTGCGTCAAATTTCATTGCTTTGCACATACTTTCTATTTGATATATAATGAGCATAATAAGGAGGTACCTATGACACTCAATAATATATTAGCGTTCTGTGTGACATTCATTATATCAGTCATCTTAACCCCTTTTATCGGTAAAATCACAAAGGAAATGGGTATAATAGCCCATACAAATAATAGAACTGTACATCATGGTATTATTCCTCGTACAGGTGGATATGCCATCTATGTGGCATTCCTTATAGGGGCAATGATCTTTCTTAAAACAGATAATCAGATCAACTCTATATTAATAGGTGGTTTGATTGTCTTCTTATTTGGCTTATATGATGATATTCATGATCTTCCTCCAAAGATGAAGGTTCTTGGACAAGTCGCAGCAGCACTTATTGTTATATTTTATGGTGGTATATCTTTAAAGGGATTTACTATTCCTTTTATTCCTACTATTCTTTCTTATTCTATTGCCTTAATAGTTACTCTAGGATGGATTGTAGGTATTACCAATGCAGTCAACCTCATTGATGGATTAGATGGTTTATGTGGTGGTATATCCATGATTGTATTAATTACAACAGGACTCATTTCTATACATTATGGACGTACAGATATTACTTCATTAACACTCTTACTTGCAGGAGCTATTGGAGGATTCTTAGTATTTAACTTCCATCCCGCCAAAATATTCATGGGTGACTGTGGGGCTTTATTTATAGGCTTCATGTTAGCTGTAATCTCATTATTAGGATTTGGATTTAAGACCTCTACATTCTTTACTTTAGGGGCACCTATTGTCGTATTGGCAGTACCTATTATGGATACACTCATTGCGATTATTAGACGTAAGGTCCATCATCAACGTTTTGATGAGGCAGATAAAGGACATCTACATCATAAATTGATGTTCTCTCTAGAACTAGGACAGACTAAGAGCGTTCTTATCCTATATATTGCGACCGCATTATTCTCTATCTGTTCATTTATCCATATCTATAGTGTAACTGCATCACTTCTATTATTTGGGTTACTATTACTTGTATTTGAAATATTCGTAGAATATACGAATATGATTTCACGTAAATATAAACCAGTTCTTACAATCATTAATATATTCTTAAAAAGAGATGATTTACCAAAGATCAAAGAATCTAAGACATATTTAATGATAGCTCAAAGACATCATGTGAAACATATTCTTATTGGTTTATTATGTGCTGTGATTGTAGTAAGTGGTGGATTTATTTATTACAAACATAATGATAAAAAGCCAGTTGCGAATACACCTGTGGTTACTTATGCTTTGCCTAATCATCCTACTTCTTTAATGAAGGCAATACATGAAGATATTAAAGCATCTCATACTAAGAGAAATACATGTCAGAATGTCGCTGCACTATTTGCGATTGATTTCTTTACAATTTCTAATAAGAAGAAAGATGAAATTGGTGGGGCTCAGTATTTCTATAGTGATCGTGCAGATAACTTTGAAGAGTTTGCGAAGTCTAGCTATTATGCGAATGTGAATGATATGATTGCGAATAAGACAAATCTTGATGAAGTAACAACATATGAAGTGAATTATACAAGAGCATCCGATGTGACATTAAGTGGTTTAGAGGATTATGAATATACAGATGTAGGATTAGAGATTACATTTAATAAAAAGAATTTCTATTACAATTATCAAACTATTAACGTAAAAGTAACACTTATAGAAAAGAATAATCGTTTTAGTGTTGTTTCCCTTGATTTCAACAATGGTGTGAACGAATAAAGGTGTTGTAATCGATATATTTTTATGATATTATTTATTCGCTAATGTAGAAAAAAGTCTAAAAGAGAAGGAGGCAGGAAAAATGTTAGAAGTACTTTTGATCATTGTTTCTATAGCCCTAATTATTGTGTGTCTTTTACAAACGGGAAAAACTGATGGTATTGTTAATGCATTAACTGGCCAGAGCTCTAATCTTTTTGCACAGCAAAAAGAAAGAGGTGTGGATTTAGTTCTTACACGTATTACTGTAGGACTAGGTATTGCATTCTTTGTTATCGCAATTCTTATTAAAATGGCAGGATAATAATAAAGGGGCACTTATGAGTGCCTCTTTTCTTTTGTTGGAGGTGAATATATGAGAGAAGATGTTTTAGAATTATTAAAGAATAAAGACTTAAAGGATAGAAGAATACATGCTCTTGCAGGTGCACTACATTATGATTCTACTGAAGAATATATCGCATTTGTGAAGCTTATGAATAGATTAGAAGAAGATGGTGAAGTGATTAGAGATAATCATAATAACTATCATTTAATAGATGATTTCCATTATTTAAAAGGTGTTTTGAGTTTAAATAAAAAGGGATTTGGTTTTGTAAAGGTTGATGAAGAGACTGAATACTATATTAATAGTAAGAACCTCAATGGTGCTTTTGACCAGGATGAGGTAATGATTGAAACAACTGTCTATAGAGGAAAACCTGAAGGACGTGTTGTAAAGATCATTAAACGTGGTATGACAAGACTTGTTGGATTAGTGAGAAAAGGTAGAAGAGAACTCATCATCATGCCTGATGATCCTAAGTTCACTGATTGGATTTATGTAGATGAAGCCCATGCCCATGGTGCTATGCCTGGACATAAAGTTGTTGTAGAGATTAAGAAGTATAAGCCTTATTTAAAGGGTGATATTGTTAAGATTATTGGTCATAAGAATGATCCTGGTGTAGATATCTTATCTGTTGTGAATAAGTATGATGTAGATATTGATTTCCCACAGGCAGTCTATGATGAGATTGAGTCTATTCCTCAGTCTATTGATCCAAGTGATATTCCTAATCGTTTAGATATTAGAGATTGGCAGATTGTGACTATTGATGGTGATGATGCCAAGGATTTAGATGATGCGATTTCTTTAAAGAAATTAGATAATGGGAATTATCAGTTAGGTGTTCATATTGCAGATGTATCATTCTATGTGAATGAAGGAACTGAATTAAATAAGGAAGCGATTAGAAGAGGAACTTCTATTTATCTTGTAGATAGAGTAATTCCTATGCTGCCTCATAAGTTATCTAATGGAATCTGTTCACTTAATGAAGGTGTAGACCGTTATGCAATCAGCTGTATTATGGAAATCAATGATAAGGGTCAGGTTGTAGATCATAATATCTACCCTACTGTTATTAGAAGTTCTCATCGTATGACTTACAACAATGTGAATGCGATTCTTGCAGGTCATAAAGGATTAAAGAAGAAATACAGTGATGCTGTTGAGTTATTCTTTAATATGAGAGAATTAGCTGCTATCTTAAGAAAGAAGAGAGATCGTCGTGGTGCGATTGACTTTGATGTGGATGAAGCAAAGGTTCTTGTAGATGATAAAGGACGTGCTGTAGATGTTGTCTTAAGAAATCGTGGTGAGAGTGATCATATTATTGAAGAGTTCATGTTATGTGCCAATGAAACAGTGGCTGAACACTTTAAATGGATGGATGTACCTTTTATCTATCGTATACATGAGTATCCTAAGAAAGAGAAGTTACAACAATTTGTTTCCATTGCGAAACCTTTGGGTTATACTATTCATGGGTCTCTTGAAAAGATCAACCCTCATGAATTAGCACGTATGATTGAAGAATCTAAGGGAACACCTGAGCATGATATTATTTCTACATTATTATTAAGATCAATGCAGAAAGCACGCTATGATGCTCAATGTCTTGGACACTTCGGTCTTGCGGATGAATTCTATACACACTTCACATCACCTATTAGACGTTATCCAGACTTATTGGTACATCGTTTAATTAGAACTTACTTATTCAAGAATGATTATTCTAGAATGAATGAGTTTGAAGAAATGATTCCAGTACTTGCTGAACAGTCTTCTAATCGTGAAAGAATTGCGATTGATATTGAACGTGAAGTAGAAGATATGAAGAAAGCTGAATTTATGTCTCATCATGTTGGTGAGGTATTTGATGGTTATATTTCTTCTATTACAAGTTTTGGATTCTTTGTATCACTTCCTAATACCATTGAAGGTCTTGTTCATATGACAACACTAACAGATGATTATTATGCTTATGATGAAAAGAATCTTATTCTTATCGGTGAACATACTGGACGTATGTTCAAGATGAGTGATCCAGTAAAAGTCAGAGTGACTGAAGCAAATAAGCTAGAAAAGACAATTGACTTCGAGCTTGTAAAAGCTGGAAGTCATAGAAAGAAGAAAAGAAAATTCCGTACAAGAAGGTAATATATATGAAAATCATCTCAAATAACAAAAAAGCATATCATGATTATTTTATCCTAGAAACTTTTGAAGCAGGTATTGAATTAAAAGGTACTGAAATCAAGTCTATTCGTAAAGGCAGTGCTAACCTTAAGGACTGTTTTGTAAGAATTAAAGACCATGAAGCTTTTATTGAGAATATGTATATTGCCCCTTATGAGAATGGAAATATCTTCAATCATGAACCTAGACGTATCAGAAAACTATTGCTTCATAAGAAAGAAATTAGTAAACTAGAGAAGAAGGTTCGTGAGGATGGTTTAACAATCGTTCCTACAAAGCTTTACTTCAATACCTCAAAAGCAAAACTAGAAATAGCTCTTGCAAAAGGTAAGAAGCTTTATGACAAGCGTAATGATTTAAAAGAAAAAGATGCTAAGCGCGATATTGAGAAAGCTCTCAAACGCGCTTATTAATGGGGGCGTCTTGGATTCGACAGGGGTCAGTTTGAATCAGGCAGCAGTCGTTGGCAAACGTTACATGCACAAACAAATATCTGGAAACAGAACAAATTACGCTTTCGCTTAATAGTCGATATAGACTTGCGAATGCAGACCTATCTGCGCTTACACCTTTAGAGTCTGTAACATAACCTGTAAGATAAGGGATATAGGATGTTCTGACTATATTCATGAAAATTAATCAGAAATCGGTATGCGAAAGATTGCTTATTGATCGTAACATACTTAAATTGATTCAATAAGATAAACTGTAGACACCTGATATGGGACGGCTTTTGGACGGGGGTTCGATTCCCCCCGCCTCCACCAAATTAAGAGTTAAAATGGATGTCATCGAAAAAGCACCGATGAAATAAACATTTTTTAAGATATTTTAAAGAATCAAAAGATAGCGATTTACATGGATGTCACCTATATAAAAGGGTGTCACTACCTAAAAATCGCTATTTTTTACTTTAAAGATGAGGTAAAATGAAACTAAAGATTACAGATTATTTTTTGAAAGGATGTGTTTTTCATGAATTATATTTTAAAACAGTATGAT
>ERZ1026844.630-NODE-630-length-24635-cov-21.403662_pt1 | contig 24635 bp, 24 predicted proteins | sample MGYA00380152_ERZ1026844 | MGnify/ENA primary metagenome ERZ1026844 (study PRJEB33269, sample SAMEA4719788) | human gut metagenome | biome: human-associated habitat; feature: organic feature; material: feces | place: Cameroon | collected 2013-10 ... | reverse complement strand
ATCAGGGTACGGTTCTGTACCTTGCACTGGAGGATGATTTCCAGAGAATCCAGAGTCGAATGTTTATGATGTACGGCGTGGCAGATACCGCCAGCCTGCATTTTGCAACGGCAGCAAACAAAATCGGAAACGGTCTTGACGAGCAGCTTGAGAATTTCATAAAGGAACACCCCGACACGAAGCTGGTTATCATTGACACCATGCAGAAGATTCGGGAAGCCGGAGGCGAGGCTTACAGCTACGCCAGCGACTATGAGATCATCGGCAAGCTCAAGCGTTTTGCGGACAGACACAGCATTTGCATCGTTACCGTCCATCACACAAGAAAGCAGCCAGCCGGGGACAGCTTTGAAACGATCTCCGGCACAACAGGACTTCTCGGTTGTGCAGACGGAGCACTCCTGATGCAGAAGAAGAAACGGACAGCATTGGAGGCCACGGTCGATGCGGTGGGGCGAGATCAACAGGATCAGATTCTATATCTGAAAAAAGATGCCGACACGCAGATATGGAGCCTTGAACGGACAGAGAACGAGCCGTATCAGGAGCCGCCCGACCCGGTATTGGATACGGTTTCCCAGCTTGTTTCCTCCGAAAGCAGAGAATGGACAGGCAGTCCGACCGAGCTTGCGGAAGCGGTGAATACAGGCATGGCGGCAAATGCCCTCACCAAATACCTGAACGTTAAATCCGGCAGGCTGCTGGACGAGTACCATGTGAGGTATGAGAACAGGGCCAAACACTTCGGGCGGCAGGTGAAGCTCACCTATATGATAATTGACAATGTTGAGTACGAAGTAATCGACTGAGGAAAGCGCGACGGCTGCGACGGTCGCGACGGTGGAAATGATGCCATCAAAGCAACCGTCGCAATCGTTGCGACCGTCGCGGATAGGAAAGGATAGGAAAATGAAAAGCGTACAAATCCCCTATGATCTGTTCATCGACCTCGCCATGTACCATCTGCGGGGCGAGGATGATTTTGAAGAAGAAATCCGGCAGGGCTTGGAGCAAAAGCTCGACGCCATGCTGAACCGGCAGCTCTATTCCCGGTACAAAACCGCTCCCAACGAAGAAGAACGGGAGCAGGCGCGGCAGGAGTATCTTGACCGGCGTAGAGTGCCGCAGAGCTACCGATGGACTACTCCTCCTTGGGAACTGTGACAGGAGCGTGCCACGCTCCTGTTGCTGGCAGACAAGGTAAAGCATTGGCTGACACAGCCCCTCGCATCCCCGTCCCCATCGAAAAACCCGCAGATTTTGAGATGGATGGCGGAGAGGATTTTCAAAAATCTCTCCGCCTGTGGGCGGCAGCGTTGAAGCAAATTCGATTGCTGAAAGGCTGGCGGTCACGCCGTGGATTTTGCAAAGTGGGTACTACTTGCAAGCCACGGCAGAGGCTTCCGCAGAAGCCGCATTCCCCGTTCCCCCTCGGAGAGCCCACGATACTTTGCAGCCGCAGGATGAAAGTATCATAGTGGGTTATTACACTTCCGCAGAAGTGCCTCCCCGAAAGCTACTCGTCCTGCACAATCTGAAATCAGGAGGTAAACTGCCTATGGCAAGAGGCGACGGTATTCACCGTACCAACGCAAGAAATATGAGGCTGACCGCTGCCAAAATCGGCAACGTGCAACAGCACAACGAACGGGAAAAGGAATCCTATGCCAATCAGGATATTGTACCGGAGAGGACACAACTCAACGTCCATTTCAAGAAACCGGCTGGAAGCTATGCCGAGATGTTTCAAAAGCTGAAAGAGGACGGCGTGATCTCCACCCGTGGACTGAAAGAGGACGCCTTTCTCTACGGCGAGCTGGTCTTTGACGTAAACACCGCCTATTTTCATAATCACGGCGGCTATGACTTCGCAAAACAATTCTACACCGACGCATACAAATCCGCAATAGAAATCGTAGGCGGAGAGCAGTACATTCTCTCTGCGGTCATGCACGCCGACGAGCGCAACCGCGCCATGTCCGACGCGCTGGGCAAGGACGTGTACCATTATCACCTTCATGTGGTCTATATCCCCGTCGTAGAGAAGAAAATTCTGTGGTCGAAGCGGTGCAAGGATAAATCGCTGGTTGGAACAGTCAAGGAAACGATACAGCAGGTCAGTATGAGTAAAAAGTGGGATTCCAAGCCCGCGCTGGACGAGCATGGGAAACCGCTGCTGAACGCAAACGGGAAAACTGTGCTCCGAAAATCCTATTCCGTTCTGCAAGATGATTTCTTCGCCGCCATGCGAAAGGCAGGGTATGACGATGTGGAGCGAGGCGAACGCGGCAGCTCCGAGGAACACCTGACGGTGACTCAGTTCAAGGTGCAGCAGGAACAGGCGCGGTTGGCAGGATTCACAGAGCAGAACCGTCAGCAGGAAAAACTGGCAGCAACGCTTGGGAGCAAAATTGAAAAAATCCAGAATCAGCGGGTCGATGTGCGGACTATCGAAAAAATCGTGGCAACGTCCATTCCCTTCTCATCCAAAGTTGCCGTGGAGCGTGAGGACTTTGACCGACTTTCCACTCTGGCAAAGAAGTACGTTACAGCAGAGAAAAAGGAATCCAAACTGCAAAAGGCGTTGGATGCGGCAAACAAACTGATTGCAAAACTCAAGGCTGAGATTGACGGTTTGAAGCAGGAGATTTCCGATTATAAGTCTGTTCGCGGCAAGCTCCGTGCAGCAGAATTGGAGCGTGAAAATACGGAGCTGCGCGTGAAAGTCCGCAGCTATGAGGATGTGATTCAGCGCAATAATCTGTGGCGATTCTTCCATCCGCACAGAGAAAAAGCGGTCACGAGGGACGAAGCTCGCTGATTCCTGTGTAGAGCCGGAAAAAACGCATTTTATCGAATGGGAGCGCGTCAGACAGGACAGTCATCGTCCGGCGCGCTCCTGTTTGAAAATCGCCGTTTTCCCCAAGTCAAGAGCCGGAGAAAACAGCCGAAAAATGCCACTCCTGTGCGACAGAGGGCAGAAAGGAGAGTTTATGAGAACAGGGCTTACGAAGCAGGAAAAGACCACTGATATTTGGTTTGACGAGAAAGACCCCCTTATCCATATCCGCACCCACAACACCGACCTCAAGAACAGGCTGACCGCCTATGCCGCAGCCCACCCCGGTGAGTGCCGCCAGACCGACGCAGACGCGGACACGGGCTGCATGGAGTTTGTGATCCGCAAGGGGCGTTTCTCTTTCCGTCTGACCGTCCCATACAGCGAGGAACGCCGGAAAGCCGCCAGTGAAGTGGCGAAGTCTGCTGCGAGCAACTGGACAAAAGGTATAGAAACTGCTTAGATGGTTTCAGCATATATGGTAGATTTATTCAAAAGTTCTTGATATAATTATTCCAGATGAGATGGGGCTGAAGCAAAATACATTGGACAGAAGGGAGATGCTAAAAAATGTTATCTTTTTATCTGAAAGAATCTTTGGACATTACAAAGATTAAAGACCCTGAGCATTCTAAAGAGTCCGAAGTCGACTTTTCTGGTAATTTAGGTCGAGGAGTATTGTTGTTGTCCATCCTTTTTGTGATTGTATATGCTATTCTACTGGTCAAATTTCGTAGATATATAGGAGCCTTTGAAGCATCTTTAACACCAATGATAATTGGGTTGATTAGCTCAATTTTAACATTACCACTTCATGAATTGCTCCATGCCATTTGTATTTCTTCAAAAAATAATGTTCAAATTTACAGGGTCAAATCCGGTCTTATGACATGGTTTACTGCACCTATAACTAAGAGAAGATATTTAGGAATGCTGTTGGTTCCCGTGTTACTGTTGGGGTTTATTCCTTCAATATGCACTTTTGTCATCCCAGAAACAATGCCAGGGTTTATCACCTTTGTATTGATTTTTTCACTTGGTAATATTGGAATGTCGTGTGGAGATTTGACAAATTTTATAATAACAGCGATTAAAGTAAAGAAGGGGAATAAAGTCCTTCCGTGTAAAAATGGGATTTTCAAAGTTCAGTAATCGCGAAGTTTCTCAAAATGCTGTTTGCCACCAGCAAGTTTTGAAAAACTGAACACCGATTATAGAACAGCACACAGTAAAACTAAATAAACCACCCATAAGGGGCAGCCGAGAAATCGACTGCCCTTTTTCCATGCCTACAGACAGAAAGGAGCTTGCATGAGAACAGGGCTTACGAAGCAGGAAAAGACCACCGATATTTGGTTTGACGAGAAAGACCCGCTAATCCATATCCGCACCCACAACACCGACTTAAAGAAGCGGCTTGCCGCCTACGCCGGACAGCACCCCGACCAGTGCCGCCAGACCGACGCAGACCCGGACACGGGCTGCATGGAGTTTGAAATCCGCAAGGGGCGTTTCTCTTTCCGTCTGACCGCCCCATACAGCGAGGAACGCCGCAGGGCGGCAAGCGAGGCAGCGAAAAAGTGCGGCGTAAACGATATAGGTAGAAGCGTTCATAAAAATCTGATATAATTCTTTGAAAAACCTATTGACTGGCACCTTGGGGGATAGCTTATCCTGTATGTGGAGGTGAGTACAATGCTCATAAATGAAGTATGCAAAGAATGTAACCTGACCAAAAAAGCAGTTGAGTATTACACAGAACAGGGACTAATCCAGCCAAGGATAACAGAAAACGGGTATCGGCAGTTCTCCGAGACAGATACTTTGAAGCTCAAGCGAATTGCAGTTTTGCGTGGACTGGGCTTTTCCGTTCCAGAGATTCGCACAATTCTTGAGAATGATAGCCGTACAGCAATTTACGATGTCCTCAACAGGAAAGAGCTTGAAATCGTCGAGCTGCAAACAAAGCAGGCATTGATAAAACAACTTGCGGAAAGCGGCGATTGGGAGCAAATTGAAGGACAAGTGGAGGCGCTTCAAAACAAGCAATCCATATTGAACCGTATCCTTGATAAGTTTCCGGGCTTCTATGGAAAATTCGTATGCTTGCACTTCGCTCCGTTTTTGAGCGAAGCAATCACAACGGATGAGCAGAGGGAAGCGTTTGAAACGATCATCCGATACTTGGACGGCATTTCAATAGCCGTTCCCAGCGATGTGCAGCAGTATCTTGATGAGATTAGAGAAAATGCTGATGCTGCTGTGACGCAAAGCGCATCTGCTGCACTTGCGGCAGCTATGGCAGACCCGGAAAAGTATATTCACGACAACAAGGAAATGCTCGAACAATATCGAACAGTTGCGGAATCGGAGGAATATAAGGCATCTCCCGCCTACCGACTGCAAGAATATCTAAAGCAATTCCAAAGGGAGAGCGGCTATAACGATGTATTCATTCCCGCAATGCAGAGGCTTAGCCCCGCTTACCGCGAGTATCACAAATCCCTGCAAGCGGCGAATGAGGTTTTCATGCGTCATTTCCAGCAGGAGTGATTTTGTAAAAAGTTCATAGAACAATTCCCACCCACCAAAGCGCAATCGACGAAAAGCGGTTGCGCTTTTTTCCTGCCTGCCCCATATACGGCAGGATTTATGCAAAAATTGATTTTGGCGGGCAGGCACAATCTGTGCCTGCCCGCCTTGTCTGCCCCAAAAGCGCGGCAGGCGGCGGCAGTCAATGGCGCGAAGCGTTCATCTTGACCATTGACAGACGCAACCCGTTGCGCTATATTCTTCCCGTCAGCTATCGAGGGGGGTCGTAATCTGTCACGGCGTTCAGGTAGGCTTCTGGATCGCCGTTCAGAACCAGATCGGCATACGCAAGTGGATCATTGTAGATCAGATAATCCAGCTCTGACCGCTGGAAGCGGTTATCGGCAACTTCGTTTTCAACGGCGGTGCAGTCAATGGAAATCTGGCTTCCATCATCGAAAACCAATTCCACGCAGGCTGTGTCTATGTTGAATTGACAGGATATAAGTTTGCTCATGGTCATACCTCCAAGATGTTTTTTGAGGTGAATCAGGCGGTCAATTTCCGGGTGATTATTGGCGGGAATCATATCAAAACCTGCCGCAAATCATTCAAAATAAGTCGTTGCGAACGGTTAGTACGTATAAAATAGCTGGCTACAAAACGGCTACAAAATTCGTAAGGAACCTATGTACAGCCCGAAATACGTGGATTATTTGGACAAAATGCGTATCAAGAGTGCATTTTATAACCCTAAATCAAAGCCCAAGACTTGAGTGGGAATAAAAAACAACGAAAGCAGGCAGCCGGGGGCTGCCTGCTTTTTCCTGTGTCGGGGTTTACTTGTTGAGCACGTGGACGTTGAGGTGGTCGTAGGTCATCTCGACGTTATGGGCGGCGAAGGCGGTGCGGAGGTTTTCATTCAGGGCGTAGTACGCGCCCCAGTAGTCCTTCGTCGCCGTCCAGCAGCGGACGCTGTACTCAATGGAGCTGCTGCCGTAGCCGGTGAGGTACGCCTGCGGCGCAGGCTCCGGCAGCACGTTGGGCGTTGCCGCCACAGCCTCCATGCAGGCGGTCTTTACCGTGTCGGTGGGGGCGTCGTAGGAGGCGGTGACGTTCACCACCACGCGGCGGCGGCCCATGGCGGTGTAGTTGATGATGCGGGAGGAGGACAGCTCCTTGTTGGGCAGCATGACGTACTGCCCGTTGCAGGTCTCCACCTTCGTGTGGTTCAGGGCGATCTCGCGCACCACACCCACGGTGCCGGAGATCTCGATCTCGTCGCCGATGTTGAAGGGGTGGGAGGACAGGATCACCAGTCCGCCCGCCACGTTGCCCAGAATGTCCTCCGCCGCCAGCGTTACGCCCAGCGTCAGCACCGACACCAGTGCCGTCACCGATGTGGTGTTCAGTCCCAGCGCGCCCGCCGTGATAATGCCCGTCAGAACGTAGAGCACCACCTTGATGGCGGTCAGAAGGATCTGGCGCAGGCGGTCGTTGAGCTTTTTGCCCCGGTGCAGCAGCTTTTTTGCCAGCTTCAGCAGCAGCCGCGATACCAGCAGGCAGATCAGCAGCGTCAGAATTGCCGAGAGTATGTGGCTGAGGCTGTAACCGCCCAGCTTTGTTTGCAGGATCTTTTCGATCTCCTCCATGGAGCCTCTCCCCTTTCTTTACGGTTCCGGTATAAGAGAAATGCCGCCTGCGTGGGCGGCATTTCTGTTGTGCTTGGTCAGCTGTCTCAGCCCTCGGTGGCGGCGGCAGCCGCGGGATTCTTCACGGGCACCAGCTCGCCCATGACCACGTAGCGGGCGTTGTCAAAGTCGTAGTCGCAGGTGGACAGGGTCAGGATGTTGCCGGTGGGCACACCGTAGCTGGAGCGGAAGGTGGAGTTGTTGATGCACTCCTGAATATAGCTCTCGCTGAGGGTCAGGGAGTACACATCGGCATCGTGCGCCACGATGCAGCCGGCGAACAGGTTGACTTTATAGGTCTGGTTCGGCGTGTACAGATAGAAGTAGGGATGCGCCTCGTAATAGCTCTGGCTCTTGTAGTTCATCAGAGAGGCGAACATCAGGCCGGTCTTCATATTGTGACCGTAGATGAGGTTGTTCTGGGAGGTGAAGTCGGAGCTGCACTTCCAATCCAGGAACACGGTGCCGTTCTTGTTGTCGTTGCCGTCAATGTCGCGGTACAGGTAATACTCGCCGCCCTCCTCCGCCGTCTGGACGATGGGGTACTTCAGCACGGTGTTGGCACTGTACACATAGCCCACCACGTCGGGGTACTTGGCCTGCAGACGGTCAAAGTCCACGATGATGCTCTCGGGGTCGGGATCCTTCTTCGTCTCGTCCTCTTTCTTGTCATCGGTGTTCTCGGCGTCGTCCGTGTCGGGACGGGTGTAGCCCTGGTTGATGTCGTTGCCGATGTTCTCCGCGTTCTTCTGATCCTTCACGTAGGAGATGATCTTCACGGAGGAGTAGATCAGTATGCCCAGCAACACCGCCAAAATGGCGTAATACAGGACTTTTCCGCTTTTCTTGTTCTTTCTACTGCGTCTGCCGGAGGAATGTTCGGCAGGCTGATCCTGCTGCAAGCGGGATCTCTTGGGTGCATCGTTCATGTGGTACACGCCTCCTTATCTATCGTTGGGTATTGTATCAGTTTTTCTCGATCAATGCAAGGGAAAGGGACAAGCTGTAATGAATTTGTAACAGTTTCTCTTTACAACTGCGGTGGGAGGGATTACAATAGCGGTATTACTATTACACAGGACGGCGGAGCTGTGCTTCCTGTTCCGTCCGCCGCAAAAGGAGAACCGCAATGATCTACTTCAACAGCGATTATCTGGAGGGCGCGCACCCCTCGATCATGGTCAAGATGGCCGAGACGAACATGGTCCAGACCGTTGGTTACGGCGAGGACGAATACTGCGAAGCCGCACGGGAAAAGATCAAGACCGCCTGTCAGGCTCCCGAAGCCGATGTGCACTTCCTCGTGGGCGGCACCCAGACCAACACCACGGTCATCGCCGCTATCCTGCGTCCGTGGCAGGGCGTGATCTCCGCCGTAAGCGGTCATATCAACTGCCATGAGGCGGGTGCCATTGAGTCCACCGGGCACAAGGTCATCACCCTGCCCACCGGCAACGGCAAGATCACCGCGCAGCAGGTGGCGGACTATGTGGAGTGGCACAAGAATGACGAGTCCACCGAGCATATCGTGCAGCCGGGCATGGTGTATATCTCCCACCCCACCGAGGCGGGTACGCTGTATACCAAGGCGGAGCTGGCGGAGCTGTACGACACCTGCCGCCGTTACGGTCTGCCCCTGTACATCGACGGCGCCCGTCTGGGCTACGGTTTGGCGGCGGAGGAGAGCGATATGACGCTGCCGGAGTTTGCGCGGCTGTGCGACGTGTTCTACATCGGCGGCACCAAGGTGGGTGCTCTGTTCGGCGAGGCGGTGGTCATTATAAATGAGTCCATCAAAAAGGACTTCCGCTTTATTATGAAGCAGCGGGGCGGCCGTCTGGCGAAGGGTCGGCTGCTGGGTATCCAGTTCGACGCGCTGTTCACCGACGATCTGTATTTCAAGATCTCCCGCCACGCCATCGAGATGGCGCATCAGATCCGGGATATTTTTGTCTCCGCCGGGTATCCCCTGCTGTTCGACTCCCCCACCAACCAGCAGTATCCCATTATGCCCGATACGGAGCTTGCCGAGATCGGCAAGAGCTTCGGCTATGAGTACTGGGAGCGTGTGGACGAGACCCACTCCGGTGTGCGCTTCTGCGCCAGCTGGGCCACAACGCAGGAGAACGTGGACGCGCTGCGCGAGGCTGTGAACGCGCTGAAAAAGTAAGCTGCTCTCTGTTGTGAGGTTAGCATAGCGCAGGTAGCTGAAATGCACCTTAAAGGAAAGAAAAAAAAGATTCCCCGCCGGTGGCGGGGAATCTTTTTTATGGGCAAGTCGCCTTTTTTTCGCTATTTTGAGGACGCTTGGGGGAGTTGATTTACGCCTTGGGACCGGCGGCTACGACCTCCGCGCTCATGTGGGTGTACTTCTTGAAGTTCTCCACAAAGCTGTCAGCCAGCTTCTTGCAGCTCGCCTTGTACGCCGCCTTGTCTTCCCAGGTGTTCTCCGGGATCAGCAGCTCAGAGGGCACGCCCTCGATGCTGGTGGGCACCTGCACGCCGAAGGTGGGGTCGGTGACAAACTCGCTCTTCTCAATGTCGCCGGTGAGAGCGGCAGTGACCATGGCGCGGGTATAGCTGAGCTTCATGCGCTTGCCGGTGCCGTTCCAGCCGGTGTTGACGAGGTAGACCTTCGCGCCTGCCTTCTCCACCTTATCCGCCAGCATGGCGGCGTAGACGGAGGGATCCAGCGGCAGGAACGGCTCGCCGAAGCAGGTGGAGAAGGTGGGCACCGGCTCGGTGACGCCGATCTCCGTGCCCGCCACCTTGGAGGTGAAGCCGGAGACGAAGTAGTACATCGCCTGGTTCTTGTCCAGCTTGCTGATGGGGGGCAGCACGCCGTAGGCGTCCGCCGTCAGGAAAATGACGGTCTTGGGGACGCTGGGGCTCATGCCGGACAGCTCAGCGTTGGGGATATACTCCACGGGGTAGCCCACGCGGGAGTTCACCGCTAGAGAGTCGTCGTCAAAGTCGAACTCGCGGGTGTCGGGATCCATGACCACGTTCTCCACCAGCGCGCCGAAGCGGATGGCGTTGTAGATCTCCGGCTCCCCCTCCGGGCTGAGGTTGATGCACTTGGCGTAGCAGCCGCCCTCGAAGTTGAACACGGAGTCGTCCGCCCAGCCGTGCTCGTCGTCGCCGATGAGCATACGGTTGGGGTCGGCGGACAGGGTGGTCTTGCCGGTGCCGCTGAGGCCGAAGAACACGGCACTGTCGCCGTGCTTGCCGATGTTGGCGGAGCAGTGCATGGGGAACACGCCCTGCTTGGGCAGCACGTAGTTCATCACGGAGAACACGGATTTCTTGATCTCGCCGGCGTACTGGGTGCCGCAGATGACGACCTCGTGCGCCTCGTAGTCCACCAGAATGGCGGCCTCGGAGCGGGTGCCGTCGATCTCCGGGATGCACTTGAAGCTGGGGGCGGCGATGATGGTGTAATCCTCCCGGAAGTCCTTCAGCTGTTCCGCCGTGGGACGGCGCAGCAGCTGGTGGATGAACAGGTTCTGGCTCGCCAGCTCGTTGACGATGCGGAACGCCTTGGTGTACTTGGGGTCGGCACCGGCGAAGCCGTCGAAGATGAAGATCTCCTTGCCCTGCAGGTAGGCGATGACCTTGGCGCGGATGGCGTCGAAGCGCGCCTTCTCGATGGGACGATTCACCTTGCCCCATGCGATCTCGTCATGGACGGCGGGGGTGTCCACAATGAACTTATCGTTGGCACTGCGGCCCGTATACTTGCCGGTCTTGACCACCAGCGCGCCGGTGTTGGACAGCGTACCCTCGCCGCGGCGCAGGGCGTGCTCGGTCAGCTGTGCCGGGGTCAGGTTGCGATAGACCGCCGAGGCGTTGATGATGCCCAGCTTTTCCAGTCCGTAAGTTTCCATTTTGCAAAACCTCCTGTTTGAAAATGTCACCGCTGGCGCGAACGCGCCGCGTTGCTTGCTTGGATTGATTATACCATACGTTTAGGACAATTAACAATCCTTTTTTTGCGGTTTAACAGCCTGTCTGCTGGCTGATCGCCGCCAGCAGCTCCGTTTTGCCGGTGCCCTTCTCCGCGGAGAACGGGATCAGCAGCGCGTCCTCCGGCAGCGTCAGCGTCTGGCGGATGAGGGCGAGGTTCGGCTCGATCTCGCTTTTTTTCAGCTTGTCCAGCTTGTTCGCCACCACGATCACCGGGCAGCCGGTGCCCTTGAACCAGTCGCACATGGTCACGTCGTCGGCGGTGGGCTTGTGCCGCGCGTCCACAATGAGGACGCCCAGCGTGATGAGCCCCTCCTCGGCGAAGTACCGCTCCATGAGCCGTCCCCACCGGTCGCGCTCCTCCTTGGAGACCTTGGCGTAACCGTAGCCGGGCAGGTCGGTGAAGTAAATTTTCCCGTCGATACTGAAATAGTTGATCTGGCTGGTCTTGCCGGGGGTGGCTCCGACGCGGGCGAAGTTCTTTCGCCCCAGCAGGCGGTTGATGACGGAGGACTTGCCCACGTTGCTGCGACCAGCGAACGTGACCTGCGGTTTTCCGTCACGGATAAAGGTTTCCGCCTTTACAGACGAGAGGACAAATTCCGCCTTGTTAAAGTTGATCGCCATGGCGCACCTCCTGTGTGACTGTGCCGGCTATGGCGGTGAGATGCTCCACCGCCGCCTCCTTTTTCGGCAGCGTCAGCGCGTGGACGAACACTGCATCCACCGTCTCCGCCGGGATGAAGCGCAGAGCCTCCCGGACGGCGGGGTCGATGTCCGCTAGATCCTTCAGGTTTTCCTTGGGAATGATGACGGTCTTGATGCTGCTGCGCTTCGCCGCCATGGTCTTTTCCCGCAGTCCGCCGATGGGCAGCACCCTTCCCCGCAGCGTGACCTCGCCGGTCATCGCCACATCATGGCGCACGGCGCGCCCCGTCAGGGCGGAGAGCATTGCCGTGGCGATGGCGATACCGGCGGAGGGGCCGTCCTTGGGCACCGCGCCCTCCGGGAAGTGCACGTGGATGTCCTTGGTCTTGTAGAAGTCCGGGGCGATGCCCAGCTCTTTGGCACGGCTGCGTAAGCAGGTGTACGCCGCCTTCACGGATTCCTGCATCACCTGCCCCAGATTGCCGGTCAGCTCCAGCTTGCCGGTGCCGTCCATGACGCCAGCCTCCACCTCCAGCAGCTCGCCGCCCACCTCCGTCCACGCCAGCCCGTTGACCACGCCGACCTGGTCGGACTTGGCGTTCCGATCCTCGGCATAGGGCGGCGTATCCAGCAGATCCTTCAGGTCTTTTGCTGTAACGTCAACACGCTTTACACCCGTTTGTACCAGGCGCATTGCCACGCGGCGGCACAGCTTGCCCAGCTGACGCTCCAGCGTCCGGACGCCGGATTCCTTCGTGTAGTCGGTGATGATGGCGCGCAGGGCTTCGTCCCCCAGATGCAGCTGGCCGCGGCGGATGCCGTTCTCCTTCAGCTGCTTGGGCAGCAGGTGCTCCCGGGCGATATGCAGCTTTTCCTCGTCGGTGTAGCTGCCCAGCTCGATGACCTCCATGCGATCCAGCAGCGGGCGGGGGATGGTGGAGGTGGTGTTGGCGGTGGTGATGAACATGACGCGGCTCAGATCCACCGGCAGCTCGATGAAATGATCGCGGAACGCGCCGTTCTGCTCGCTGTCCAGCACCTCCAGCAGTGCGGCGGCGGGGTCGCCCCGCATATCGCTGCCCAGCTTGTCGATCTCGTCCAGCACCAGCAGCGGGTTCATGGTGCCCGCACGGTTCAACGCCTCGATGATGCGTCCCGGCATGGCACCGATATACGTTTTCCGGTGGCCGCGGATGTCCGCCTCGTCCCGGACGCCGCCGAGACTGAGCCGCGCACACTTGCGGTTCATCGCCTTCGCCACGGACATCGCCACGGAGGTCTTGCCCACGCCGGGAGGCCCCACAAGGCACAGTATCTTGCCCTTGGCGTCGGGGTTCAGCTGGCGCACGGCGATAAACTCCAAAATGCGCTCCTTGACCTTGTCCAGACCGTAGTGATCCCTGTCCAGCAGCCTCCGCGCCTGCGCCACGTCCGCCCGCTCCCGGGTGGATTTGTTCCATGGCAGCTCCAAACAAACGTCCAGATAGTTGCGGATAACGGACGCCTCCGCGCTGCCGAAAGGCTGCTTCGCCAGACGCTCCACTTCCTTCAGCAGCTTTCGCCGCACCTCGTCGGGCAGGCGGGCGTTTTCGATCTTGGCGTTGTACTCCTCGATCTCCTCGTCGCCATCGTCGCCCAGCTCGTGCTGCAAGACCTTCACCTGCTCCCGCAGGATCATGTCCTTCTGCACCTGCGCCACGCGGCGGCGCACCTTCTGCTCCATCTCCGATTCCAGCGAGATCACGTCTACCTCGTGGGTCAGAATGTCGTTGACGATACGCAGACGCTTGTCCGGGTGCAGCTCCTCCAGCACCCGCTGCCTGTCCTGATGGCGGAGGGTGATGTTCTGGGCGATGAGATCCGCCAGCCGCCCCGTGTCGTCGCAGTCCAGCACGGCGGAGGAGAAATCGTCGCTGATGCCGTCCGCCAGCTCACGGTATTCGCCGAAGAGCACGTAGGTGCGGCGCACCAGTGCCTCGCTGCGGGCGGTGTGGCGGCTGTGGGTCTCCGGCAGCAGCTCCGCCTGCGCCTGCAGGAAGGGCCGCTTCTGCCACAGGCGGTGGAGCCGTGCGCGGCTCTCCCCCTCCACGATGACGCGCACCGTGGTGTCGGAGGTCTTGATGATCTGCAAAATATGGCACACGGTGCCCACGGTGTACAGCTCGCTCTCCCCCGGCTCCGCCGTGGAAAGCTCCTTTTGCGTCACCGCCAGCAGACGCCGGTCGTTCTCCATGGCGTTGTCCAGCGCGAAGATGGAGATGTCACGCTCCACGTCGAAGGACAGCGTCTGTCCCGGAAACGCCGTAAGCCCGCGCAGTGCCAGCACCGGTATATTCCTTGTGATCGCTTCCATATATGTATGCTCCTTTCTCCCGCCACAGGGCGGGCGTTGGGAAAAACGGCATTATCTCAACTGCCGGAAAAGCCTTGGCTTTTCCGGCAGTTTGGGTCTTGTTTAAGACGCCGGGGCGGCGGTTTTCTTCGCCGTGCCGGTCTTGAATTTTGCCCGCTGCGCCACCTTCTCCGGATCGCGCTCCACCTTGGGCGTGCCGCCGCCAGTGACGCACTCCTTCGTGATGGTCACGTCGGTGATGGTGGGGTCGGAGGGGATGTCGTACATGACCTTGGTCAGCAGACCCTCCATGACCGCCCGCAGTCCGCGGGCACCGATCTTCCGCTCCAACGCCGCGTCAGCCACCGCCTCCAGCGCGTCCGCGTCGAAGTGCAGCTCCACGCCGTCGTAGCTGAGGAGCTTGCGGTACTGCTTCACCAGCGCGTTTTTCGGCTCGGTGAGGATCTGCACCAGATCCTCACGGCGCAGCCCCTGCAGCGCGGTGACCACCGGCATACGACCCACCAGCTCGGGGATAAGCCCGAACTTCAGCAGATCCTGCGGCTGCACCTGACGGAATAGCTCGCCGGCCTCCCGCTCCTCCCTGCTCTGGACGGAGTTCTCAAAGCCCATGCCGCGCTTGCCCACACGGTCGGAGATCAGCTTTTCCAGCCCGTCGAACGCGCCGCCGCAGATAAACAGGATGTTGCTGGTGTCCAACTGGATAAACTCCTGATGGGGGTGCTTCCGCCCGCCCTGAGGCGGCACGTTGGCAACGGTGCCCTCCAGAATCTTCAGCAGAGCCTGCTGCACGCCCTCGCCGGACACGTCGCGGGTGATGGACATATTCTCGCTCTTGCGGGCGATCTTGTCGATCTCGTCCACGTAGATGATGCCGCGCTCCGCCAGCTCCACGTCGAACTCCGCCGCCTGCAAAAGCCGCAGCAGGATGTTCTCCACATCGTCGCCCACGTAGCCCGCCTCGGTCAGCGTGGTGGCGTCGGCAATGGCAAAGGGCACCTTCAGCATCCGCGCCAGCGTCTGGGCAAACAGCGTCTTGCCGGAGCCGGTGGGGCCGATCAGAAGGATGTTGCTCTTTTGCAGCTCCACGTCCTGATCGTCGCCGAAATAGATGCGCTTATAGTGGTTGTACACGGACACGGAGAGCGTTACCTTCGCGTCCTCCTGCCCGATGACGTACTGATCCAGCACATCGTGAATCTCCTTGGGCGTGGGCAGCTCCTCTATGCTCTCCACGCCGTCAACGGAGGCGTAGCCGTCCTCCAGAATGGACATGCACAGCTCCACACATTCGTCACAGATACGCACGCCTGGTCCCTGTATCATGCGGTGTACCTGACTCTCCGGCTTACCGCAGAAGGAGCACCGCAGAGCCTTTTTTTCGTCTGCCATTCGTCTTTACCTCTTATAAATGACCTTGTCCACCAGACCGTATTCCCGCGCTTCCTCGGCGATCATCCAGTTGTCCCGCTCGGAATCCGCCTTCACCTGCTCCGGCGTCTTGCCGGTGTTCTCGGCGAGGATCTTGTTGATACGCTGCTTGATCTTCAGGAAGTGCTCCACGTCGATCTCCATGTCCGTGACCTTGCCCTGCGTACCGGCGGAGGGCTGGTGGATCATGATCTCCGCGTTGGGCAGCGCGATGCGCTTGCCCTTGGCTCCGCTGGACAGCAGGAACGCGCCCATGCTGGCCGCCATACCGATGCAGATGGTGGACACGTCGCACTTGATGTACTGCATGGTGTCGTAGATCGCCATACCGGCGGTGACGCTTCCGCCGGGGCTGTTGATATACATTTGAATGTCCTTGTCGGGGTCCTGCGCCTCCAGATAGAGGAGCTGCGCCACCACAAGGCTGGCGGTGGTATCATTTACCTCTTCGCCAAGGAACACGATACGGTCGTTGAGCAAACGGGAGAAGATGTCGTAGGAACGCTCTCCCCGGTTGGTCTGCTCCACCACGTAAGGGACTAAGCTCATAAGAAATACCTCCTGCAAAAGATAAGTGATTATACCCACCTGAGTGTGATTTTCAAAATAGCCCGCAGCGGCGGGGTAAATATTCTCACCCCGCCGCACGGCTTTTCTCTCTCGTATGTCAGCTGATTACTCCGCGTCCTTCTTAGCGGTCTTCTTGGCGGCAGGCTTCTTGGCGGGAGCCTTCTCCTCCTGCGCGCCCTCGGTCTTTTGGGCAGCGACCTTCTTGGCAGGTGCCTTCTTCGCGGGCTTCTTCTCCACGACCTCGCCCTCGGCCTCCAGCTCAGCCTTCTCCTCGGCGGGAGCCACCGCCACGGCACTGTCCGCCACGACCTTGATGACCTTCTCGCGAATGACCTGCTCCTTCACGTCCTCGGGACGCAGGTACTTCTTCACGGTGTCCAGATCCATGCCGTACTTCTCGGCGACGTTCTTCATCTCGGACTCCACCTCGTCGTCGGTGGCCTCGATCTTCTCGGCGTCGATGATCGCCTTCACCGCAAGATCCATCTTCACCTGCTGCTCGGCGGGGCCGTTCGCCTGCTGCACGAAGTCCGCCTCGGTGGTGCCGGTCATCTTCAGATACTGGTCGAAGGGGATACCCTGGGAGGCAAGCTGCTGCTTGAAGCCCTCCATCATCTGCTCCGCCTGCAGCTCCACCATCTCGTGGGGGATCTCAGCCTCCACGCCCTCGGCGACCTTCGCCATCAGCACGTCCTCAAAGGCGCGCTGGGCGGCCTCGGTGCGCTCGGTGGTCAGCTTCTTCTTGATGTCCGCCTTCAGCTCCTTCAGGGTGTCAAACTCGGACACGTCCTTGGCGAACTCGTCATCGATGGCGGGAACCTCCTTGACCTTGACCTCGTTGACCTTCACGTGGAAGACCACGGGCTTGCCCGCCAGCTCGGGGGCGTAGTTCTCGGGGAAGGTGATGTCAATGTCCTTCTCCTCGCCAGCCTTCATGCCGATGAGCTGCTCCTCAAAGCCGGGCACGAAGCTGCCGGAGCCGATCTCCAGATCGAAGTTCTCGCCCTTGCCGCCGTCGAAGGGCTTGCCGTTGTCGAAGCCCTCGAAGTCGATGTCGGCGGTGTCGCCCTTCTTCACGGCGCGCTCCACGGACACGAGACGGCTGTTGCGCTCTGCCATCTCCTTCAGACGGGCGTTCGCGTCGGCGGCAGCCACCTTGACCTCCGCCTTGGGAGCCTCAAGACCCTTGTACTGGCCCAGCTTCACCTCGGGGTACACCGCCACGGTGCACTTGAACACCACGCCGTCCTTGGTGCAGCTCTCCAGCTCCACCTCGGGGTAGCCCACCACGTTCAGTTCCTTCTCCTTCACCGCACCCTCGTAGGCGTCGGGCAGGAGGATATTCACGGCTTCCTCATAAAAGACCTCGGCACCGTACATCTTCTCGATGATCTTACGGGGTGCCTTACCCACACGGAAGCCGGGTACGTTGATCTTACCGCGCATCTTCAGATACGCTTTGTTGACGGCAGCCTCGAACTCCTCGGCACCCGTCTCGATAGTCAGAGCGACCCTGCTCTTCTCCAGTTTCTCGCAGCTTTTCACAGTCATTTGTTATTTCCTCCGTTCCGCACCGGCACCTGTATCTCTACCAACGCCAATGCAATTAAGTATGATACCAGATTACAATGGAAATTTCCACTGTTTTTTTTCAGTTTTTTGCCTATTTTTTCAGTTTGCTCTATGGGGCGGCAGCGCGCCTCAATCGCGGATCTTCACCGGGGTGAAATTCACGTAGTCGGCTGCCACAAGGTGGAAATCCGTGTCGAAATGTGTGCCTTCGAGGGCGCGCTTCTGGGCGGCACCGTGGAGGTGTCCAAAATAGCACTCTTTGGCGTTATATCGCTGCAACAGGCGAAGAATCTGCGAACATTCGTACCCTTGGTACAAGGGGGGGTAATGGAGAAAGCATATCTTTTCGCAACTTTCGCCCGCCATTTGGAAGGAAGTTTCCAGTCTTCCCGACTCTCTTGCTAACATTTTCTCATTATGGGTTCCTTGGTTATCTAATTCATAAAACCAGCCGCGGGTGCCGCATAACGCTATTTCGCCAAAAAACAGGCAGTTGTTGTGGAGAATTTCGATGGAGTCCAGCCCGTTGTCCGCAAAAAAGCGGCGCATTTTGGAGACGGTGTTCCACCAGTAGTCGTGGTTACCCTTCATGATGATCTTCTTCCCCGGCAGGGCGTGAATGAACCGAAAATCGTTAAGCGACTCCTCAAGGCTCATGCCCCAGCTGAGGTCGCCGCACAGCACGGTGGTGTCGTTCTCCGTCAGTGTGGAGAAGCCCTGACGGATCTTCTCCACGTAATTCTGCCAGCGTTCCCCGAAGATGTCCATGGGCTTGTTGCTGCCCAGCGACAGGTGGAGATCGCCGATGGTGTACAGTGCCACAGGGCACCTCCTTCCCTATTTGCAACCTATGTAATACAATATCACTTTACAGTATGCGCCGCCAGTTGTTCCAGAAAATGTCCTCCAGCAGCGACTGCGGATAACCCTTTTCCTCCAGTGCCTGATAGAGCTTCGCCACGTCCTGCACGCCGGTCATGCCGGCGGCGAGGGCTTCGCAGCCGTCCAGATCGCCGCCTATCGCCACTGTCGATTCCCCGTTAAGGGAGAGAAAATGCTCTATGTGGGCGATGAGGTCATCCATGGTTTTGCCGCCCACGAAGTCCAGATAGAGATTGATGCCCACCACGCCGCCGCTGTCGCGGATGGCGCGGAACATATCATCGGTGATATTTCGCCGATTCCCGCAAAATCCAGGGGCGCGGGAGTTGGAGTGAGACGCCACGATCGGGCGTTTCGAGTAACGCACCACGTCCCAAAAACCTGTATCAGAAATGTGTGAAACATCTGTAAATATGCCGTAATCTCCCATTTTTGCAACAAATTCACGACCATAGGCGGACAGCCCGCAGTCGCTGTTCTGGGCGCAGGAGCCGGAGAGGATATTAGCGTTATTCCAGACAGGGTTGATGAGGCGCACCCCCCAGGAAGCCACCGTTTCCAGATGGGCAAGGGAGCAGTCCAGAAGGTCGGCACCCTCGATGCTCAGGAGGGCGGCGGTCTTATGGCAGGCGGCGGCAGCGTCTATCTCCTCCCCCGTTTTGCAGAGGGAAACCACGTCCTGATTCTCCGAGAGCTGGAGGAGAAACCAGTCGTGCATTTCACGAATTTTCGTCCAAGCGGTGTTTTCGGGCAACGCAGCACTGTCGTCGTAGAGGGCGAAGAACTGGGCGCGTCTGGCGTACTGCTGCCCCCGCAGAAGATCCACGTGTCCCCCGTTCTCCCGCAGGCGGGAGCAGGCGGAAAAATAGGTGCGACGCTCCTCCTCCGTGGCACCGAAGTCCGCCACGGGCGCGGTGTTCGTACAACGCCATATCGTATCACAATGACCGTCAAAGTACAGTATTCTACTAATTTCCGTCACGAAATAGTTTCATTCCTTTCGCTGTGCGGGCGGCGGAACGCCGCCCGGAGATTTCAATATTTTCCCCGCCTACGTCACTGAAAAGCGTCCTCCAAATAGACGATCTTCACGCTCTTTTCGTCCCCCGGCGCGTCGGCGTAGACCTCCGCCACGTCGAAGCGGGCGGGGCAGTCCAGCGCGTTGGAGGCGAGATAGAAAAGAGCGGTTTTTCGTATACGAGCCTGTTTCTTGGAGGTGACGTATTCGCGGGGCAGTGCCATGTCCGTGTTGGTGCGGGTCTTGACCTCCACGAAGCAGAGGACGTCTTTATCCCACGCGATCAAGTCGATCTCGCCGAAGCGGCACTGGTAGCTGTGGGCTGCCAAGCGGTAGTTTCTGCGCCGGAGATAGTCGGCGACCAACGCCTCGCCCCACGTTCCTTCTGAACGACCTATCGTAAACGCCACCTCTTTTCCCCAGGGTTTTCCCCTTGCACATATAGCAGACATCTGCCCCGTGTCACCTTGTACAAGGGTTGAACATCAAGTTGTACTTCTACTTGTACTACTGGTATGGGGCGAAATTTGCGCTACATCCACTTTTTCAGAAATGTTATACGATGCTCCGGACATGGCCCGTACTTGTCGAACAGCTCACGGTGGAGCTTGGTGCCGTAGCCCTTGTGCTTGGCGAACTGGTATTGGGGGTACTGCCGATCCAGCACGTCGGTCACGTAGCGGTCACGGCTGACCTTCGCCAGCACCGACGCGGCGGCGATGGAGGCGGAAAGACCGTCACCCCCCACGATGCAGCGGTGGGGCAGCGTGATGGCAGCGGTGCGCCCGTGGTCGCGGTTGCCGTCGATGAGGGCGAGGTCGGGCCTGACGGACAGTCCGTCTATCGCCAGCTGCATCGCCTTCATGCGGGCGGAGAGAATGTCCGTCTCGTCGATCTCTCTGGCGGAGACGGACGATACCGACCACGCCGCCGCCTGCTGCTGGATCAGAGGGAACAGAGCCTCCCTTTTCTTCTCCGTCAGCTTCTTGGAGTCGTTCAGTCCGGGGAGGTCGAACCGGGGCGGGAGAATGACGGCGGCGGCGTAGACCGGCCCCATAAGAGGCCCCGCCCCCGCCTCATCCACGCCGCAGACGAGGGCGAAGCCCTCCGCCTGCGCCTGACGCTCGTATGTCAAAAGGGCAGCTGTCTCGCTCATGCTTCGCAGCCCTCCACCGTCTCCAGTGTAAAGCGTCCCAGCTTGCCGGCGCGGAACTCGTCCAGTAGGATGCGCGCCATGCGCTCGGTGTCCACCTGCGCGCCGCGCATGAGGAAACCGCGCTTGCGCCCCGCCTTTTCCAGCAGCTCGTAGCCTGTATCCCCCTGCTCCACCTCGATCTTGTACCGCTCGGTGAGCACGGCGGCGTAGTGGGCGGAGAGGTAGTCCATGAGATAGCACGCCAGCTCCTCGATGTCCAGCACGTCGTCCTTCACCGCACCTGTAAAGGCTAAACGCTTGCCAACCTCCGGGTCGTCGAACTTCGGCCAGAGGATGCCGGGGGTGTCCAGCAGCTCCAGCGTGGCGTCCACCGGCACCCACTGCTTGGAGCGGGTGACGCCGGGGCGATCCTCGGCGCGTGCCGTTTTGCGGTGGGCGACCTTGTTGATGAAGGTGGATTTGCCCACGTTGGGAACGCCCAGCACCATGACCCGCACCACCTTGCCCACCTGCCCCTTGGCGGCGGCGGCAGCCAGCTTATCCCGCAGCAGCTCGCGGACGGCGGCGGAGAATTTCTCCGTGCCCACGCCGCTTTTGGCGTTTGCCTCCAGCACGGCGAAGCCCTGTGCCCGGAAATACTGCGTCCAGCGGCGCGTCTCGGCAGGGTCCGCCTGGTCGGAGCGGTTGAGCACCACGAGACGGGGCTTGCCCGCCGTCAGCTCATCCACGTCCGGGTTGCGGCTGGAGAGGGGGATGCGGGCGTCCACGATCTCACAGACGGCGTCCATATTCCTGATCTCGGCGGAGATCATGCGCTTGGTTTTCGTCATGTGGCCGGGAAACCAGCTTAAATTGTCGATCTGCATATCGTCACCTTCTTTGCTTTAGAGCCAGTATACCATACGCGGAGGAAAAAGAAAAGCACCCACTTTCGTGGATGCTCTCTTTTTGATCGATGCTTACAGCTTCTCGCGAACCTTGGCTGCCTTGCCGACGCGGTCACGCAGGTAGTACAGCTTGGCGCGGCGGACGTAGCCGTGGCGCACGGTCTCGATCTTCTCGATGGAGGGGGAATGGACGGGGAAAACCTTCTCCACGCCGACGCCGTAGGACAGGCGGCGGACGGTGATCGTCTCCTCGATGCCGCCGTGCTTCTTGGCGATGACGGTGCCCTCGAAGACCTGCACGCGCTCACGGGCACCCTCCTTGACCTTCACGTGGACGCGAACCGTGTCGCCCACCAGGATCTGAGGGACTTCCTTGAGCTGCTTTTCGTTCAATGCTTTGATGAGATCCATGGATATATCCTCCTAAATTATAGGTGTTCATGCCGCCATGCAGTGGTAGCCCATCTCCTTCGGGTCACCGGCGACAGAGGACCGCCCTTTTCACGCCATGATAGGATAACATAGATCGAGGGGAAATGCAAGTGTTTTTTGCATTTTTTCAGCGGAAAACACCACCTTCGCCGTCCAGAAGCTCCCGGCGGCGGACGCGGGTGAAGTCCGGCGTCAGGTGGGGCAAATACGCGGCGATGGCTTTTTCCAGCAGCTGGGGGTTCAAGCCGGGGTTCTGCGCCTGCACCGTCACCGTACCGGAGACGGTACCCTCCCCCTCTGTAAAGGAAACTGCCTTTATCATTGGTGCAATATCTACGTCTGCCAGCTCCTTGCGCTTGGTGCGCTTTTGGATAACGAGGGAGTCGCGGCGGAAGAGGTCATTCAGCGCGTCCGCCGCGCCGGCGGGAACGCCGTTGTCGTACTCGAAGGTGACGTCGGCGCGGAGGCAGGCAAGGTCGCGGACGGGGCGGACGGCGGGGTAGCAGTCCAGCACGCGGAGGCCGCTGGGCATACCGGTATTGAGCTTTTCCGCGATGCCGGAACCGTCGGTATCCTGCGTGACCTCGAAATCCAGCAGCTCGCAGTCGCTGGACTGTCCCACCGGCAGGGGGAGGACGATGGAGATGATGGGATGGGGGTGGTAGCCCTGGGAGTGCTTGATGTCCAGCTCCGTCCGGGGGAAGGCGCGCTGGAACGTGCGGAGGAGATCCAGATGGGAGATGTAGGACGCCTGCGCTTCTTTGACGAACAGGAGACGGAGTTTAGACATCGCATTTCCCTCCTACGAGTGTATTGGCACCGCAGCCGTTGCAGCGGGTGCGGCAGTCGGGGGTGGTTTGGGAGGCATACGCCTGATGGCGTTCCCGCTTCAGGTAGTCCTGCGTCACGCCGGAGGAGATCATGCTCCACGGGAGGAGCTCGTCCTCGCTGCGGGTGCGGTTGGCGTAGAAATGGGGGTCGAGGCCGCACTCGTCAAACGCCTCCAGCCAGCGGTCAAGGGAGAAGTATTCCTCCCACGCGTCCAGATGGGCACCCTTGCGCCACGCCGCTTCCAGCACCTTGCAGAGACGGCGGTCTCCCCGCGCCAGAACTGCCTCCAGAAAGCTGGTATCGGAGTCGTGCCAGTTGTAGGTGACGGTCTTTGTCTTGATCGCCTCACGGAGCAGGCGGACGCGGCGTTCGTACTCCTCCTTGGAGATCTGGGGCTCCCACTGGAAGGCGGTGTGGGGCTTGGGGACGAACCATGAGGTGGAGACAGTGATGCGGATGCCGCGCTGCTTATTCTGTGCGCTCTCCCGCCATGCGTGCATGACACGGGCAGCCACATCCGCGATGCCCAGCACGTCCTCGTCCGTCTCCGTGGGCAGACCCAGCATGAAGTACAGCTTCACGGCACTGTAACCGCCGGCAAAGGCGGTGCGGCAGGATTGGAGCAGATCGTCCAGCGTGACGTTCTTGTTGATGACATCGCGGAGACGCTGAGTACCCGCCTCCGGCGCGAAGGTCAGACCGGTCTTGCGGCCCTTTGCCAGACGCTGCATGAGATCCATGGAGAAGTTGTCGGCGCGGAGGGACGGCAGGGACAGGCTCACGTGGCGGGCGTCGCAGAAGGGCTCCAGCTCGTCGCAGAGGGCGGTCAGCGGCGGGTAGTCGCTGGTGGAAAGGCTGGAGAGCGTCACCTCCTGATAGCCGGTGTCGTCGCAGGCGCGGACGCAGTAGTCGGCGCAGAGGTCGCGGCTGCGGTTACGCACCGGGCGGTAGACGTAGCCCGCCTGACAGAAGCGGCAGCCGCGGATGCAGCCCCGGAACAGCTCCAGCGTGACGCGATCCTGCACGATCTCCGTGGAGGGGACGATGGTGTTCACCGGGAAATAGGACTTGTCCATGTCGTGGACGATGCGCTTGGTGACGACCGCCGGCGCGCCGTCCTTGGGGGTGATGGCGGCAACGGTGCCGTCGTCGTGGTAGGTGACATCGTAGAGGGACGGAACGTAGACGCCGTCCAGCCGGGCGGCGGCGCGGAGGAAGTCGTGCTTGCTCCAGCCCTCCCGGCGGGCGCGGCGGTGCAGCTCCACCAGCTCCACGGTGACGTCCTCCCCCTCGCCAAGACTGACGATGTCGATGAAGTCCGCCAGAGGCTCGGCGTTATACATGGCGGTGCCGCCGGCAATGACCAGCGGCGTCAGAGCCGGGCGGTCAGCGGCGTGGAGGGGGATGTGCGCCAGATCCAGCATATTCAGAATGGCGGGGAACGCCATCTCGTAGCCTACGGAAAATGCCACAATGTGGTAGTCGGTGATGGGGTCGCCGGATTCCAGCGCGAAAAGGGGCATATCCGCCTTTCGCATTTCCTCCTCCATATCGCCCCAAGGGGCAAAGACGCGCTCACACCACACGCCGGGAAGAGCGTTCATCACGCCGTAGAGAATACGCATACCGAGATTGGACATACCGATCTCGTAGGTGTCCGGGAAGCAGAAGGCGATGCGGGTGTCCACCTCCGCCTTGTCCTTCAGTATGGCGTTGTATTCGCCGCCCACGTAGCGGGCGGGCTTCTGTACGCGGGGCAGGATGCGTTCCAGTCGTTTATCCATGGTACATTCCTTTTCTCTCCCCCCTGCCCCGCGTACAGAAGCC
>ERZ1026844.628-NODE-628-length-24674-cov-9.674763_pt1 | contig 24674 bp, 24 predicted proteins | sample MGYA00380152_ERZ1026844 | MGnify/ENA primary metagenome ERZ1026844 (study PRJEB33269, sample SAMEA4719788) | human gut metagenome | biome: human-associated habitat; feature: organic feature; material: feces | place: Cameroon | collected 2013-10 ... | reverse complement strand
TTAAAGTATTAGAAGTACAGGATTCATGGTTTGGTGTTACATATAAAGAAGATGCACCTGTTGTAAAAGCTTCATTTAAAGAATTAATTGACAACAATGTATATTCAACTGATTTATTCAGCGATATTAAATAAGACTCCAAAAATTTGGAGTCTTTTCTTATACCTTCCTGAAATGTATTGTAATATGAGAGCCATAGGCACGTTCAATCAATTCATCCTCCCCTATGACCTTCACAAGATTCTTGATCTGATTCTTTAAATCAGCTTTATGAATATAAAAGATAGTTGTATGGGCATGAAGTGCTAGGATAAGCTGTCTGAGTATATCCTTATCAGTGACATCTAGAGAATGACCAAATATATAGATATTGAGACGTTCTTCCTGTGACTGTTTCAGCCATGTGAGATAACGACATCCTGTACTTTTAAATATACGCTGATAGAACTTCTTGAACTCAATATATTCATTATCCTGATTCTTGCGTTCTCCTGTCAAATATTCATCTATTCCGAGTACTAGATCACATGTTTCTATATCATGCTCAATATTCGCTTTGCCATGAATATAATCATATTCTACTTCTGAATTACCATAAAGACGTTCAAATGTATTTGTATAATTAAAGCTTAATACTTTATCTATATTCAATACTTGCAGTTTTTCTACATATTTTGGAGTATCTAGATGATTCACAAATGCATCCAGATATATTTCTAGGCATCTAGTCAAACGTAAGAGATCATGCGTGAGGATATCTCTTAATTCTTTTATAGGCTCCATAGAAGAAAAAGAACAACGGTCTCCCCAGAAATCAAGAAGTGATGTACCTAGATACTCATTCACTCTTGCAACCTTCTGCCCTGATTTAAACTGTTGATCACATTCTACCCTAATCGCATCCAGTTTTTGAATGACTTCAGACATTTCTTTTTCAAAATCCTTCCAGCCTTCCCCTATTGTTTCTTTTTCTAGGTGAATGAGCCAGAGATTATCTTTAATAAGAGATTTGAGTTCATCGGATAACCCCGGAGAAAGATGAAGAATAAAATCTATCATACGTGAATCATATTCAAGATGTGATATATCATTCTTTTCTAATGACATACGAAATAAACTAGTAAAATCTATAAAGTCTTTATAGGTTGTTGGCAGACCATGTAGTAAGTCAAAGCCATTTCCTAATACAAGAAGATTCATACTAAGTCCTCCTTTATAATTTGACTAGATAAGACGTTTAATGTTTTGAAATGTTTTTTAAGTCCTTTTGCATATAATAACGGTGTTTCTTCTTTATCCATTGTATATATTTCCTGAATATATGGCTTTTCCATGAATGTATCTAGTATTCTTTTGATTTCCTCAATACATTCATGGTTGAGTATCTCTTTTTCAAACACAGCTGTTATATAGTTATTCTTATAATTAATAGAGATATAGAGAAGATAATCAAATGCTATAGTAGTAAAGGTATCTGGCACAGAAAAGAAGCTGATCCTTTCCAATTCATTATGTGATAGATAATTATATAGTATCTTTCCTCTCTTATACTTCTTCAATTGACCAGTATTCTTATTGGTGATGCATATGCCATAATGAGTGATTTTCAAGCTACATAGAGCACTTATTTTCTCTATCAACTCAAGAAATAAATCATTATTATACTTATGAACTGTTCCTCTATTAGTCATAGATATAGTTTCCATCATCAATCACCTCTATTACCATTATAAATCAAAAAAATCCGCATATGCGGATTTCATTACTTATTTGCTTCAATTAGATCCATTGCCTGTTTTAATACTGCAGCGCCATCCATACGACCATATGAACGCATATCAATTAACTGCGCAGGAGTTGGTGCAACTTCCTTCTTTACAGTCGCTTCAAGATATCTTACCTGTGGGCCAAGTAATACAACATCTGCTTTAGCACCGTTTGCTTTTGCTTCATTGGCACCTACTGCCCAGATATTTGCTTCAATACCCTGTTTTTCTGCTTCTTTTTTCATTTTTTCAACAAGTAAGCTTGTAGACATACCTGCTGCACAACATAACATAATGTTTACCATAAATATTGCCTCCTCAATAACCTAGTAGTTAGTATAACACTGTAACCGTTACCTTTAAAGAGTTTTATTCCACAAAATCAAGTTTTGCATATTTAACGATAAAAATACACTCTACCCTGTTTATAGTCTTTCAAAACAATTCATGGTAAACTAATAAATGAATGGAGTTGATACTATGATCATCGATAAAGTGAACGACATATTAAACAGTCATTCTTCAAATACAACTTTAATTGAGTTATGTTCTTATATCAAAAAGAATATCCATAGAATTCCTCAACTCACTATTGATGATATTTCTAAAGAATCCTTGATTTCAAAAGGACAAGTATCAAAATGTATAAGAAGATTAGATTATGAAAATTATGAAGAATTTAAAAATGCATGTATTGAATATCTAGATTTAATCACAAAAAGAAAATCATTTAAAAATCTCCATCAAAGTTTTGAAACAAATGTGATGTATTTTACCAAAGATATCATTAAAAACATCCAATATACAATCAACCATATTGATTTGAAATTGATTCAAAAGCTTATGGAGGATATCAAGAACGCAAATAAAGTGTATTTATATGCACATGGTGATGTCAGATCTGTTTGTTACAATATGCAAAGAGAACTGCAGATATATGATATCCAGACAATAATCTGTGATTCTGATTTTAATAAGGATTATCGTTTTCTAGATAATGATATCTTAATTGTACTAAGTACAAATGGGAATTCTTTCCATTATAATAAACGCATTATTAAACGTATAAGAGAATCCAATGTTGATCAATGGCTTATTACATGCAATAAACATATCACATTATGTCAAAATCAAGTGATTATTCCACTGCTTGATGAAAAATATAGTGAATATATCATTAAGTATATCATTGATATTCTATTATTAGAGTTACAAAACTAGTTTCCTGTTTGGAAACTTTTTTGTTTTATTTACTCCCATCCTCTATTCTATAGACAAGAAGTCAAACAACATAAAGATATCTATGATTGTTTGTATCAAAAAGGAGGTATTTAATATGGGATTTAAAAAAGGTTTTTTATGGGGTGGTGCAACTACTGCTAATCAGGTCGAAGGTGGCATTTTTGAAGGTGGTCGTGGATTAGCTAATGTGGATTTAATGCCACATGGCAAAGATCGTTATGCAATTGGGACAGGAGAAAAATGGATTGACGAAATTGATGATCATTATTTTCCAAGTCATCAAGCCATTGATTTTTATCATCATTATAAAGAAGATATAGCTTTAATGGCAGAAATGGGATTTAAAACTTTTAGATTATCTATCGCATGGACTAGAGTTTTTCCAAATGGTGATGAAGCTGAACCTAACGAAGAAGGACTGCTCTTTTATGAAAACATATTTAAAGAATGTAAAAAATATGGAATTGAACCTTTAGTCACTATCAATCATTTTGATTGTCCAATGCATTTGATTCATAGATTTGGCGGCTGGCGCAATAGAGAAATGATTGACTGTTTTGTGAAATTAGCTAGAGTATTGTTTGAAAGATATAACGGCTTAGTTAAATACTGGCTTACTTTCAATGAAATTAATATGATTCTTCATTTCCCATTTGTTGCAGCTGGTTTAAGATTCGAGGAACGTGAAAACAAGACTCAAGCTATGATTACCTGCGCACATCATGAATTAGTGGCGAGTGCTTTAGTTACAAAATTAGCTCATGAAATCAATCCAGAAAATATGGTAGGATGTATGCTTGCAGCAGGTTCTTATTATCCTGAAACATGCAAACCAGAAGATTATTGGAAATCAATATGTGATGACAGAGAAAGCTATATGTTTATTGATGTTCAATCAAGAGGTTATTATCCTAATTATGCTTTAAAATGGATAAAAAAAAGAAATGCTGAAGTGCCATTTGCAGAGAATGATATCGATATTTTAAAAGAGAATACAGTAGATTTTATTAGTTTCTCTTATTACTCATCTCGTGTGTCTAGTGCTCATCCTGATAAAGGAAAACAAACAGAAAGTAATATTTTTGCTTCAGTTGTCAATCCCTATTTAGAAACAAGTGATTGGGGATGGCAGATTGACCCATTAGGTTTAAGAATCACAATGAATGAGATTTATGATCGTTATCAAAAACCATTATTTATTGTTGAAAATGGTTTAGGCGCTAAAGATAAGATTGAAGATGATGGTTCTATTCAAGATGATTATCGCATTGAATACTTAAAGAAACATATTCAAGCAATGAAAGAGGCAGTTGATGAAGATGGTGTTGATTTAATGGGATATACAACCTGGGGATGTATAGACCTTATTTCTAATGGGACAGGTGAAATGGAAAAGAGATATGGTTTCATCTATGTTGATAGAGACAATGAGGGGCATGGTACTTTTAAACGTATAAAGAAAAAGTCTTTTGATTGGTATAAAAAAGTTATTGCGACAAATGGTGAAGACTTAAAGAATTAATAATACAAAAAAAGACAAATATGCATAAACTGTATATTTGCCTTTTTAACTACTCATATTGTACTTCTGTTACTGAAGAATAAAGTCTAGAAATACTTGTTTCAAGTAAAGCAATAACACGACCTGTAAAGATCATAGAAATCACTGTTCCTAGTCCAATACCCAAAATACCACCAGTAAACACAAATCCTATAATCAATGAGATCACAATAGAAATACCATCAAAAAGATTCTTCCCAAAGCCAAATCCTTTATGACATGTCTCTCCAATAACGCTTGCTAAGCCATCAGCTGGATTAGGTACAATTTTCATACCTACAGTCAATGATGCCCCAATACCCGTAATAATAATAGCGAGAATAAGCATCATAATACGAGTTGGATAGCTAGAAGCAACAGGAATGAATCCATCAAATAACTGGATAAAGAAGCTCGTTACTAGACTGGCAGGAATCTGAAAGAATTGAAAATAATCAAACTTCTTACCTAAAAGAATCCATTGGATAATAACCAATAATACATAATAAATAAATGTCATCACACCAATAGGAATATGTGTTAAATAGGCGATATTATAAGCGACTGAGATAATGGGTGACACACCTAATTGTGTCTTTGTATTAAGATCAATACCACAGCCTAAAATTAATAGTCCAAGAAGATAAATTCCAATTCTTTTATAATTCAGTTCCTTCATTACTTAACTCCCTTCGAAAAGCTATGCATGCTTGTCATCTGCTTCTGTAGTTCTAGATCATCTCTTTTGATCCATTCAGCGACTGCATCATCTTTTGATGTATGAACAGATAATACATGCACAGTATCGTGATTTTTTTCATTCTCAATATAATACTTATGGAAAATACTTTCCACAAATTTTTTAATATCTTCTTCTGATTGATAATGAAGATCACGATAATCGAAGGTAGAATATTCTCTTTTTGTTTGTATGCGGTAATGTTTGACTTCTGATACAATCCAGTAAATACCTCTATTTTGAATTTCCTTAGAGATATGACTGATTTCAATAGACATTGGGTCCTGCTTTTCTTTGCATTCTAGAATTGATTCATCTAAAGAACGGTATAAAACATATGTATTTTCATATTCACCGTCTTGAGTTTTAAATCCATCACGAATCATACCTAGACTCTTAAACCCTACTGTATCTAAAACAGTTTTTAAAGTCTTAGTGACAGTATTTAACTGCATAATTGTATAACCTGCTTTAAATGCCTGTTCTAAAGAGTCTTTGATAAGACTATCTAATTCTTTCTTATAGTCAGCTTTAATTGCATAAGAACAAGTCGCAATATGCTTACAATGACCTGTTCCTAAAGGGTTAATCAAGTAAGCACCCACTAAAAGATGATCATCAAGCTTCACACCACAATATGAGGCTAATTCAATATCATCTTCTTTCATAGGTGAATCCTGTTCTAGATAAAGTTCAGTTTGAATGACTTCATTAAAAAGAGAAACCACATCTTTTAAATCATCTTTCTGACATTGTCTTTTAATGATGTTCATCTGTTACACCTCCCATCAATAAATAAATGAGTGAAGCCATCATCAATTCCTTTTTACAGAATGTATAATAAGACTTCATATCCATAGATTCCTTATATTTCATTTGATGCAAGAAGAATCCCACAATAGATTCTCTATTGAGATGACTCTGTAAGAAGGAAAGATTAACCTTTGTAAGACTAAGTTCCTTAGGGAAATAATCCTTCTCCATATATTTCTCAAATGCATTCAAAATCATATTCTTGTATTCTTCAAACGCATAAACCTTTAAATCATCAAAGTCTAATAACTCCCCAATAAAGTCTAAAGTAATATATGTATAGTCTTTGAGATTTAAGATTATTTGATGATTGGCTTCTAATAATAACGAAGTCAGTTCTGATGCATTACTGTTGAAGAAACCTCTCATTTCTTTTTCCATCATTAATAACTGCTTGTAGTATGCATGGAAAACAGCTTGGTTAGAAGGCAGGAATGTATAACGATTGCCTTCATAATTTCCAAATATCTTATAAGCCATTAAATAACCTAAACGTTTGTTTCTTTCAAGAACATCTTTATTAAAGTCCATAAACCCACCTAGATCTACAGGGGGACATGAATAGATAATAGATGGACGATTGATATATTGTGGATGAACGGGAATAAGATGCATATCTACCACCACTATTTCGTCTGCACCCATATCTAAGGCAAGATCAATAGGAAGGTTATCACTAAATCCCCCATCAATATATTTATTGCCCTCTATTTCTGTCATTGGAAAAACAGGAAAACATGCACTACTTGCAAGCAGATAGTCAAGCATATGTCCTCTTTCCATTTCAGATTTAGTCTTGAAACATGCTTTCATGCTCGGAAACTGTACTGTACATATACCAAAATCTATTGGTGAAGATAATAAGCGTTCTTCATCCATCAGTCCTCGGCAATGTTCTACAAAAGGGGTATTATCTGCACCTTTGTTTTTAAAATAGTATCTTAAAAAGGATTGTGCTAGAGATGTCTGCTGGGCGATAGATTCTTTAAGTTCTGCTAAGTTATTTCCCTCTTCTTTATTAAATAAAGAAGTTGTCATAAAGTCATCTTTTAAATCAGTCAAATCAGGTGCATTATTGAAAACATGGTCCATATCCAATATATTCCACGTATATTCTAATCCTTCATAGTCTTCCATAGCCACGAGTGCACCATTTAAAGCACCAATAGAAGTCCCTGTCACAATATCAAAATGCTGGTTGAGTTCTTTAGCTGCACATAAGAAACCTGCTTCATAAGCACCTTTAGATCCTCCGCCACTTAATACTATGGCTCTTTTCATAGAGTTTCATCTCGATTCGTATCATGAATCAATTTCTTCATGAATTTCATTTCCTTATTAAATTCTGTAAAACGAGACATCTTCCATTCCCAGTTAGGAGTTCCAATGGTACCTGGCGTATTAAAACGTGATGTTTCTGGTTCTCCTAGAAGATCCCATACAGGAATAATGACAGACTCGGCAGGTAGATCCATACAATAATGAATCATCTGACGATGCTTTTTACGTTCCTTATAACCTTCAAGAAGTAGATCTACTTCCTTTAGTGTATCTTCATCAAGATTACTATACCATCCCATTAATGTATCATTATCATGTGTACCACTATATACAACAACCTTATCAAAATCAAATTCATCTTTGAAATGGAACTGGAAGATATACATACCCTTGAAATCATAATGATCTCTTAACTCATATACTTCATCTCTTAATAAACCTAAATCTTCTGCAAGTATATGTGTATCTGGATACTCTTCAAATAGCTTATCAAATAAAGCATATCCTGGTGCTTCCACCCATTCACCTACTACAGCTGTTGGTTCAGAAGCGGGAATCTTCCAATATGTATCAAAACCACGGAAATGGTCAATACGTACTTCATCATAAAGCTTATTGGCACTATGAATTCTATCAATCCAGAATTTGAAGTCTGTTTTTTCTAGATGATCCCAGTCATAGATTGGGTTACCCCATCTCTGTCCAAATTCACTAAAATAATCAGGTGGTACACCTGCTACAAATGAAGGTGAGCCATCTTCCTCTAATAAGAAGTCTTCCTGATCTAACCAGCAGTCAGCACTATCTAATCCTACATAAATAGGCATATCCCCTATTATCATAATACCCTGATCATTCGCATATTTCTTCAATGCATACCATTGTTTAAAGAAATAATACTGTAAGAACTCCTGATAATTGATTTCTTTTTCAAATGGTAATAACTCAAATGTTGGATGATGAGGGAATACCTTATATTCTTCCTCCCAATCTGTCCATGGTTTTCCTTCATTTGATAATTTAAATGTACGGAACAAAGCATAGCCTTTAACCCATTCATTTTCTTCTACAAACTGTTTAAAATCATCATTGAATTCAAATCTAGAATAAGCAAGTCTAAGTAGTTCTTCTTTATGTGCACGGACAGTTTCGTATTCTACTGTTTGAGCCTGCTTATTAAATGTTTTTAATTCCTTTTTTTCTAGTAAACCATCTGCAGCTAAACCTTCTAAATCAATATAAAGTTCATCACCTGCATAAGATGAATAAGGCTGATAAGGTGAATTACCATATGCTAAAGGATTAAGCGGTAAGATCTGCCAGATCTTTACACCTGATTTCTTTAGCTGATCCACAAACGTATATGCGTTCTTCCCAAAATCTCCTACTCCATAAGACGATGGCAATGAAGAGATTGGACATAATATTCCTGCTTTCATATTAATAACCTAACTCCTGTCTCATAATAATTACATGGATTCTATCCTTATTTGATTGACGTGCAAGTTTCACATAAGCAGAACAGATTTTCTGTTCTGACATACAGTTCACACACTTACCTGTCAACACACATCCTGTCTGACGATTAAGTCTTATCGCATTGGCTGGTGCAGAAACATTCTTGATATGATCGATGGCTTCCTCTTCTGATTCAAAGATCTTATTGACACCAGTAACCACATAAACATCCTTAGGTCCATAAATCATTGCAGCCACTCTATTCCCATTGCCATCAATATTATATAAACAGCCATCTGTTGTAATCGCATTGGTACTAGTCAAATAAATATCTGCATTAAATGCTTCATGATGTATGGCGTTGACTTCTTCTTTAGTGAGTCCCTTTGCATAACGACCAAGGAACTTCACATCACTTGCACGTACTAAATCTAATACATGCATTTCATCAAGTGACATTGAACCACCTACTGCCACTACTTTTTGATCAGTAAAGATTGTTTTAAAATAATCATGCAGTTCTTCTTCAGTATTAAATACATCACAAGTCATGTTATTTCTTTCTAAAGCTTTCTTTAATCTTTCGATTTTTAAATCATACATACCCAATAAATTCTTATCCATAAAAAACACCTCTCTGTCCCCTATTATAACATATGAAAGTGGTTTATAATAAATAAAAAAGGAGGTTTCATCATGAGCAAGAAACTATTGGTTGTTGTAGATTATCAGAATGATTTTGTGGATGGTGCTCTTGGATTTGAAAAAGCACCCAAAATTGCCCCTTATATCATTTCATTAGTAAAGAAATATGAGGAAGAAGGTGAAGAAGTCTGGTTTACTAAAGATACACACTTTAATAATTATCTAGAAACACAGGAAGGTAAGAATTTACCTGTTCCTCATTGTATTGCACAGACAAAAGGACATGAACTTTATGGAGAATTACAATCCTTAAGTAGAAATCATACAATGATTGAAAAGAATACTTTTCCATCATTGATGTTAGCAAACTTATTAAAAGATACCAGCTATGAAGAAGTTAGAGTAGTAGGCGTTGTGACTGATATTTGTGTGATTTCTAACTGTATTATGATTAAGAGTGCGCTTCCTGAAGCTTTAATTGAAGTAGATACGAAAGGTTGTGCTTCTTTTGATGAAGATTTAGAAAAAGCTGCCTTAACAGTATTAGAAAAGAGTTTACAGGTCAAAGTGATTTAGTATTATTTTTCTGTTTTCCATAAATTATATAAATTGTTTTGTGTTTTTTCCTCATTTTGTATTGCATCTAGAAAGTGATAGTACTATAATGAGAACAATTCTAAAGGGGGATTTTAATAATGGAAATCAAAGTAGAAAGAGCAAAGACTCTTAAAGAAAAGCCAGATCAGTCAAATCTTGGCTTCGGTAAATATTTTACAGATCATATGTTTGTATATGATTGGGATTCTGAAAAAGGATGGCATGATGCACGTATCGTACCATATGCTCCAATTCAGATGGATCCAGCCACTATGGTTCTTCACTATGCACAGGAAACTTTTGAAGGATTAAAAGCTTATCGTGATCCTGAAGGAAATGTTCAGTTATTCCGTCCAGAAATGAATGCAAAACGTATGAGAAACTCAAACAAACGTTTATGTATGGCTGAATTACCAGAAGAAGACTTCGTAGAAGCTGTAGAAACTCTTGTTAAGTATGAACAGGATTGGATTCCTACTGCACCTGAAACTTCTTTATATATTCGTCCATTTATGTTTGCGACTGAACCAGGTGTTGGTGTTCATCCAGCCAATAAATATAAATTCGTTATCATCTTAACACCAGTAGGAAACTACTATCCTGAAGGTGTTGCACCAGTTAAGATCTGGATTGAAGATGAATTTGTAAGAGCCGTTAAAGGTGGTACTGGTTTCACTAAATGTGGTGGTAACTACGCTGGTTCACTTGCTGCACAGGTCAAAGCTGAAGAACACGGTTATACTCAGGTATTATGGCTAGATGGTCAGGAAAGAAAGTATGTTGAAGAAGTTGGTTCTATGAATATCATGTTCTTAATCAATGATACTGTAGTCACTGCACCACTTGAAGGTTCAGTACTTCCAGGTGTTACAAGAGACTCTATGTTAACAATTCTTCGTGACTGGGGCTATAAAGTAGAAGAACGTCATCTAAGTGTTGATGAATTAATGGAAGCAGGACGTACTGGTGCTTTAAAAGAAGCTTGGGGTACAGGTACTGCAGCAGTTATTTCTCCAGTAGGTGAATTATGTTATAAGGGTGAAGAAGTTCTTATCAATGACTTCAAGACTGGTGAATTAACTCAGAAACTATATGATACTTTAACAGGTATCCAATGGGGTAAACTTCCAGATAAGTTCAACTGGATTCATAAAGTAAAATAATCAAAAAAGCGCTAAGGCGCTTTTTTTCATAAAAAGATACACTTTTGATTAAGTAATCCTGAATGAGAGAGAGTATAAGATATATAGGAAGCTTCTTTTCCTACAGGAGGGGTCAATATATGTATCTTACACTAAAACAGCAGGTGAAGCATCTTTCAAAGAAAGATTATCGTTCTATTAAGGAATTGTGTCGTATTGCGAAGAATCTCACCAATCAGGCAATCTATAACATCAGACAGCATTATTTTGCAGAAGGTAAATATCTTAAGGTTGAATTGAACTATGCTCTTTTAAAGTCATCTAATAACTATAGAATGCTTCATTCTAATATGGCACAGCAGATACTAAAAGAAGTAGATGAATCCTTCAAATCATTCTTTACTTCTATGAAACAGGGAAAGTATGCACTTAAGGATTGCAGCCTGCCACGCTATCTTCCTAAGGATGGGTATACTACACTCGTCATTGGGTTTGTAAGACTCAAGGGTAATAAGCTCATTCTTCCATATTCAAACAGCTTCAAAAAGACACATAAGGCTGTTGAGATTACTGTTCCACCCATACTGCTTGATAAGAAAATAAAGGAAATACGTATCATACCAAAGGCAGATGCCAAGTACTTTGAAATTCAGTATACTTATGAAGCTGAATGCATTCAAAGAAATCTCAATAAAACAAATGCACTGGCACTAGATCTAGGTATTAATAATCTTGTCACTGCCGTGTCAAACAAAGGTGAAACGTTCATCATTGATGGAAGAAGGCTGAAGTCCATTAACCAGTGGTTCAATAAGGAAAACGCAAGATTACAATCCATCAAGGATATGCAGCACTTAGGCATGAAGCCGACCAACAGACAGAAAGCAATGGCACATAAGCACAACAACAGAATCAATGACTATATGAACAAGGCTGCACGCATTGTGATTGATTACTGTATCGATAATGATATAGGAATACTTATTGTGGGCTATAATGAAACATTTCAGAAGGATTCCAACATAGATACAAGAAACTTTGTGAATATTCCTTATGAGATGCTGATAGACAAGCTTGAATATCTCTGTGAGTTGAATGGCATCACATTTGTTATGCAGGAAGAATCTTACACTTCAAAGGCAAGTTTCTGGGATCAAGATGCCATACCAGTCTATAACTGTGATGATGGTAAAGAATATCGTTTCAGCGGAAAAAGAATACATCGCGGACAGTACAAAACAGCTACTGGAAAAATGTCAAATGCAGATGTGAATGGTGCATTAAATATCATGTCTAAAAGTAATGTTGTGGATGTAAATGTTCTATATAGTAGAGCTGAAGTGGATACGCCTGTAAGAATAAAGATTCTCTAGCGATTGGTAGTAACTTAAATATCAAGCCACTAAAAAAGATACTCGAACGAGTATCTTTTCATTTGCTATGTTTTCCAATAATAAATACAGCAGCTCCAATAATTATGATTAAAGAACCACATATTGTTAATAGATAGGAAACAACCATATAATTCTCCTTAAGAGGACAATATCCTTAAGAAAATAGTAACACTTATTAGTTCAAAAGTGTAGTATTTTTTATTGCTTTCAAAAGAAAAAATGCGATTTTATTCGCATTTTCTCTATCTATCTTCGATATTTTTATACTCTTTAAGTTCTCCCACGAATTTAGTGGCAGGTCTTACAATACGTCCACTATAAAGTTTAGATTCAATATTATGTGCAACCCATCCTACTGTTCTTCCAATTACAAAGAGTAATGTATAAAGATCTTCAGGAATACCAAGCATATCATAGACTAAACCACTATAGAAATCGACATTTGTACAGACATGAATACCTTTTCTCTTGTAGATTTCATCAATCGCAATAGCTGAGAATTTTCTATAAAATTCATATTCATCATGTCTGAATTTTTCATATGATAATTCTTCACATTGTTTTGCGAGAATTTCACTACGTGGATCACTTAGTGTATAAACAGCATGTCCAATACCATAAATAAGTCCTGTATGGTCATTAAAGTCTCCATCCAGGATATCCTGGACAATCTGTCTAATACGAAGTTCTGAGGCGTGGATTCCAATTTCGTTGATTACAAGTTCCATCTGTTTCTTAACAGCTAAGTTAGCACCACCATGCTTTGGACCCTTTAAAGATCCAATAGCGCCTGAAATAGCTGAATAGATATCTGTACCAGTAGAAGATATAACAACATTAGTGAATGTAGAGTTGTTCCCCCCACCATGATCAGCATGTAAAATAAGTGCAGTATTCAAAACTTCAGCTTCCTTATTTGAGAATGTACCATCTCTTCTTAATAAATAAAGAATCTGTTCAGCAATTGAATAATCATAATTCTGATGATGAATGATCATAGACCCCTTATCAAAATGATGTACCTTTGATTGATATGTATAGCTGACAATAACAGGAATCTTCGCAATAAGATCAATTCCCTTATACAATGTTTCCAATACGCCTACATTATCTGGATCATCATCATAGCTATAAAGCATGAGTACTTCTCTTTGTAGCTTGTTCATAAGATTCTTCTCTGGATACCCCAAAATATTTAATTCTAGGTATCTTTCAGGTAAGGTATAATGATCACTGATCATCTTCTTAAAGTGCTCCAATTCCTCTCTATTTGGCAAATAACCAAATAGAATTAAGAAGCATACTTCTTCATATAGGAAACGGCGTCCTTTCCCATTTTCTACAATATCTTTTACGTTGATACCACGATAATATAATGTACCATAGTCATCAACCTTTTCACCATTAACCTTCTTGTACCCTACTACATCTGATATATTTGTAAGACCAACTAATACACCAGTACCATCTTCATTACGTAAGCCTTTCTTTACAGAATACTTCTTATAAAGTTCGCTAGGAATAGCTGTCTCATCTAAAGATTTTTTAAAACAATCCTTTATATTCTGATCCATATCATCAACTCCTTTTTTGAAGGTTGAATCTATTCTATCACATTCTTTATAGATTGTATACAAGTATTCTTATTAATATTCGAACTTTATTTAGTTGTTTTATAATTATCTGTGCATGTATTTGTGTTATATATAAAAAAAGAAGGATTACTCCTTCTTAGTCAATCCATCCAAAATGACGGCATGCATATTCTATACCATCATCAGTTGAATCTTTTGTGACAAAATCTGCTTTTTTCTTTAAGTCTTCTACACCGTTGCCCATCGCAATAGATGTCCATTCCTTCTTAAACATCACAAGATCATTCTCACCATCACCAAAGACGACAACATCCTTAATGTCAGCCTTTAGATATTCCATCATCTTGATGATGCCCTTTTCTTTCGCATCATGCTGATAAGTGAGATAAGGTGGTACAAAACGGATATGACCGACTGTATCTCTTAATGTAAGTTCTTCCTCTTTGTCTTCTGGAATCGCAATATAAATCTTATAGATATCCTTTAAATCATCATAGTTTAATGATTTATCAAGAATATAACGAGTAGGTTCCTGTCTTTCTCCTACCTGTTCAATAAAGCGTTCATCCTTCATGACAACATCAATACTATCATTCACTGCCACTAATATACCAAAGCCTTTTTCATCTGCTTCATGAATAAGTGCAAGAGCTTTTTCTCTATCTAATGGACTATTAGTAACGAGCTCATCATTATAAATCAAAGCAGCCCCACCATTAGAGACAAGATTATGAATACCAAGCATCTTAGCTGTTTCTTTTGTCTTATAATAAGCACGTCCTGTCGCAATAGCCACAAAATGTCCTTTATCCTGTAATTTCTTAATTGTTTCTAAAGCACTTGGTACAGGAATACCTGTTTTAATATCTGTCAAAGTGCCATCAATATCAAAGAAAAAATATTTTTTATCCATGCTTCTCCCTCTTCCAACGTCTATATTCAGTTATGTTATCTAATGCTTTTGTAATCAGTGTCACAAGATAGTATGCTGCCACACATTCAAAAGCTACTACTATAATAACACGTATGTCTGTAATAGGATACATATAAAAATATGTTGGAATGGCATAAAGACAACCAATAGTGAGCAGGATATTTAAACCGATATTAAACTTTCTCAAGAAATTGAGTGGTTTAGAAACCTTAAACAATACAATAAAGCTAATAAATATAGTCACTAAGAAACTATATGTAGAGAAGTACTTCGCATTTAAGAAGAACATCCACTTTAATAAGAAATTAAATAATACAAGTCCAACAACACTTAATGCACATGGAAGTGCTGTATGAATAACATGAGTGAGGAATCCTTTAGAATTCATTGTTGTATCATGTTCTAAAGTAATAATGAATGATGGTAAGCCAATGGCCATACCACTAATCAAAGATAACTGGAAAGGTGTAAATGGATAAGTCAAACAGAAGAATCCAAAGATCAGACTCAAAATTGTAGAATAAATCGTTTTAGTTAGATATAAAGAGCTGACCTTTTCAATATTAGCAATAATGACACGACCTTCATTCACAATTTCTTTCATTGAACTGAAGTTGGAATCTAATAAGACAATATGCGCTGCCTGCTTAGCTGCATCCGCCCCATTGGCCATTGCGATACCACAATCTGCATCTTTAATCGCAAGTACGTCATTAACACCATCACCCACCATACCTACGACATGACCGTTTTCCTGGAAGGCTTTAATGATCAATTGTTTCTGTTCTGGTTTAACACGGCCAAAGACACATGTATCTCCTACTACCTGACGCATTTCTTCTACTGTATCAGGAAGCGTAGAAGCATCCATATAGTTATTTGCGCCATCAAGCCCTGCAAGAGTACATACACGAGAAACCGTTAAAGGGTTATCACCTGAAAGGACCTTGATAGAAACGCCCTGAGATTTGAAATAATCGAATGTATCGTGTGCATCTTCTTTGATGATATCGCTGATTGTAATTAAGCAGACTGGTGTTAAAGAATGATAATGACCTTCTTCTAAATAATCTGCTTCACCAAGTAATAAAACACGTAAACCAAATTCAGAATAACCACTTACCTGATCTAAAATTTCTTTATTATCTGTTAAGAATTCAGGGGCACCTAATACAAAAGAACGATCATCATCAAAAGTAATGGCACGATATTTACGTTCTGAAGAGAATGGTACTTCTGATTTTTTATGATACTTATCATTTTGAGTAAAATGATTCATTAAAGCCTTCTGTGTAGGATTGATATCATCTACTAAAAACGCAAATGAACCCATAATATCATCTATCATCTCACGAGTGTATTGATTACTAATAGGAACGATATGTTTAACCTTAAGTTCACCTGTTGTGATAGTCCCTGTCTTATCAAGACATAATACATCTACCCTACTTAATGCTTCAATAGATTCCATCTGCTGAACAAGAGCTTTCTTTTTCGCTAAACGCCCCACACCTAATACAAAGGATAAAGAAGTGAGAAGAACAAGTCCTTCAGGGATCATACCAATAACGCCACCTACTGTTTTTACAAGAGCGGTATTAAAATCATTCGGCATGGCCTTATATTGCGCTCTAAAGAGTAATAGACCGACAGGCACAATAATAATACTCATAACCTTGATAATCTTCTCAATAGAGTCTCTCATCTCACTAGAAGCAAGATTCTTATGTTTCGCCTGATTGACTAACTTAGTAGAATAATTCGCATTCCCTATACGGATGACCTTTGCATAACCACTTCCAGCCACCACAAAAGTACCTGCATAGATTTCATCTCCTTCTTTTTTATGAACAGGAACAGATTCACCTGTTAAAAGAGATTCATTGATTTCTAATGCATGATTTTCTATTACCTTGCAGTCTGTACCAATCTGATTACCAGCTGTCAAGAAGATAATATCATCCATAACAAGTTCCTCTACTGGAACATCAATCAAATGATTATCACGAAGTGTTTTTACTTTTTCTACAGTAACAACACTTAGCTTATCAATGGTTTTCTTAACCTTAAATTCCTGGATAATACCAAGAACTGTATTTGCAATCATAACCCCAATAAAGGTTAAGTTCTGAAGTTGTCCTGAAATCACGATTAAAACAGCGAGAAATATATTTAAAAAGTTGAAATATGTGAGCGTATGCTGTCTCACAATTTCCTTTTTAGTTTTAGAAATAGATTGACCTGTATAGTTCACCTGTCCCTGTTCTATTCTTTCTTCTACCTCATGCTGTGTGAGGCCTCTTAATTCATTCATACCCACCACTCCTTAATCTATTGCATTATATTAACAGACGAAAGTGTATTATTTGTGTACTTTCACCTTAAATTTTTCTTAAATAACAGATATAATAAACATATCTTTCAATGAAAGGGGTTGTATTTATTATGAAACATTTGTACATGATGCGCCATGGACAAACTTTATTTAATGTACGAAGAAGAATCCAGGGTTCCTGTGATTCTCCACTCACAGAGCTTGGTATTAAACAGGCAATTGCCGCAAGAGAGTTAATCAAGGACATTCCTTTTGATCATTATTATTCTAGTACAGCTGAAAGAGCCTCTGATACACTAGAAATAGTAACAGAGGGTAAAGTACCTTATACAAGACTTAAAGGACTTAAAGAAAGAGGTTTTGGGCTATTTGAAGGAGAAAGTGAAGATTTAAATCCTCATTTTGATGATTTTAAATATGATGACTTATTTCCTCATTATGGTGGAGAAACAACAGAAGAAGTAAGAGAAAGACTTGTAAAGACACTTACTGAAGTGATGAATAAAGAAGATCATGAGATTGTTCTTGCAGTGAGTCATGCAGGGGCTTCTATGTGTTTCTTTAGTGCTTTTAATGATCCAGAGATTATTTTTAATTCTGGAGGATTTACTAACTGTTGTATTCTTCATTATACATATGATGGTAATGCATTTAAATTTATAGAAATATTAAGACCAGAGGTTAAGTAACTAAATATGAAAGAAAAAGTATTATTTTTTGATATTGATGGCACTCTTGTAGATAACGCTTATGGAGTAGATGAAGTACCTGAGGGTGTAAAAAGAGAGCTTAAGAGAATCCAGAATGATGGTCATAAGCTTTTTATCTGCAGTGGTCGTCCAAAAGCCATGATTAACCAGCAGTTTCTTGATTTAGGGTTTGATGGTTATGTTTTATACAATGGTGGTTATATAGAAATTGATGGCGAATCTATTTTTGAAGAGAGAATGGATACAGAACTTGCGACTTTGACAGTTGATATGTTAGAAGAGTTAAATTGTGATTATATGATTGAAACAGCACATCATATATACATTGATAAGCGTTATAAAGAGCTGTATACGTTCTTTAAGAATTTAGGCATGGAAGAGATGTTCTCAATGGATTTTGACCGTGATGATGTCTTAAAACGTGCGATAAAGGTAGAAGCTAACGTCACTAATAAAGATAAACAGAAGGTCAGTGATTATTTAGATGGTAAGTTCGGTACAACTATCAGCTTTGATCAGCATGGTAGTGATAACTCATTTGAATTTTTTTCTCCTACAATGAGTAAAGCAGTGGGTATTAAGAAGGTCATTGAACATTATGGTTTAGATATTCAAGATACCTATGCATTTGGTGATGGACTCAATGATATTGAAATGATCCAGTTATGTCAGGTAGGTGTAGCTATGGGAAATGCCGTAGATGAATTAAAAGCAAAAGCAGATATTATCTGTAAACCTATCGATAAAAATGGATTAGAAGATATTCTTAAGGCATTATTTCCACAATAAACATCTGATTTTCATATAGATATGTTATACTCTAGTCGAGGTGATATGTCATGAAGAAAGACAACGATAAATTCGCATATTATTTACCAATTGGAATAAGTCTAGGTGTTATATTTGGTATTTGTTTTGACAATATAGGTATAGGTATCTGTTTGGGTGGTGGCGTAGTCGGTATCCTCTCATTGTTTCCTGTAAAAAAATAATCCTCCGCAAGGAGGATTATTTCATTATTCAATTGTAATCACACGATTTTCAAGACGTGGCGCTGCTTCTGGAAGACCTCCATCCGCAAATCCTATAATAACGTTCCCGATACCTTCATAATCTTCATCAATGCCCCATTCCTTAAGAAGTCTTTGACCTTCTTCACTTTCAAATACTTCTTTGGCACGATGAATCCAACAAGAACCAAGTCCTAAGCCATGTGCTTCGTTCAACATATTACCAATCGCAAGTGATCCATCATATACATAAGTAGGATATTCTTTCTTTGATAACACAACAATAACTACAGGTGCACCATAGAAAGGATCTTTATCACTTCCCATAACATCAGCATTCAGTTTTGATAAATGATCTCTCATTTCTTTATTTTTTACTACGACAAACTTAACACCCTGTCTACCCATACCTGTAGGTGCATATAAACCTGCTTCTACAATACGTTCAATATCTTCATCACGTGGCATCTCATCTGTATATTTTCTAACGCTTCTTCTTGTGTTTAAAACATCTAACATAATTAAGCCTCCTTCTTATTCACATTCTCAACAGTAATAATCATCACGATTGTACCTATGGCACTTAATACTAAACCTAAGAACAATGTTTCATAGACACCCATATTATCTAATAAGATACCACCCAAAAAGCTTGCGAGTACACCTGATACAGTCATACTTGTAGTAACAAGCGCCTGTCCTTTTACAGCATCTTTTGCATCAAATAACTTATCTACATAATAAACAGATGCAGGAATAAATAATGCATAAGCTAACATCTGAGTAGCCTGAGCTAAATAAATCATGAACATATTTGTCGCAAAATAAGTAAGTGTATGTTTAAGCGTAAAGAATACTGCAGAGATGACGATTGTATTCTTGATATTGATCTTATTTTTATACTTTTCAAATAAAGCCATAGTAGGAAGTTCCAGCATTGCAGCTAAGAATACCGCATTTCCCATATCTCCTGTATTACCACCCACATTTTTAATTACATTAATAAAGAAGTTGTTGATGATTGTATGATCAAAATAAACTAATACAAAACCTGCCAAGAAAATCATGAATTTAAGATGCTTTTTAATAAAAGCACCTGTGCTTTCATTTTCTACGACTTTTTCTTCAACTACTTCATCTCCTTCTGTCTCAGGCATCTTAAATGAACGAACAAGAGGTAAAATACCTAAGAAGATAACCATATAAGCAAGTGGCATTAAAGTAGGACTGACCGCCTTTACGACATTTCCTAGTACGAGTGATGCAAGTGCATAAGCAACTGATCCAATACCACGCGCCACACCAAACTTAACATCAATGCCCTGTTTCTGGAATGCGAAAGCAAGTGAATTGACCAAAGGCATTGTAGTATAAAGAATAGTAGAAACTGCAATAAATAACACTGCAGCTAAGAATGTTACCTTACTGGCAAGCATAAGTAACACAGATAAAACACTACATAGACCAAACATAATCATTAAAACTTTCTTCATAGATACATTTGATTTATCTACAAAGCCTCCAAGTACTGGCTGTGCAATACTTGTAAGAATATTAGCGATTGCAAGTACAATCCCAATTAAAGAGGAGCTCATGCCAATTGACCCAAGATATACAGCGGCATAGCCCATAACTGTACAGAAGCCTACAAAGTAAATCCCCTGTAACAATGAGTATTTGATATTAACACTTCTTGATTGTTCCATTATGAAATCTCCCTTACATATGATAATAATATTATAACAGAATAGGAATAATTCTGTAACCTCTTACATATTCTGAAAATAAAAAACTCAGGATTTCTCCTGAGTAACATTCAATGGCGCAGGTTGAGGGATTCGAACCCCCGCAGGACGTTAATCCTCTGTCGGTTTTCAAGACCGATCCCTTCAGCCGGACTTGGGTAAACCTGCATCATTCTAATGGTGGTTCCGGCCGGAATCGAACCAGCGACACGAGGATTTTCAGTCCTCTGCTCTACCGACTGAGCTACGGAACCAAAATGGCGGTCTGGACGGGGCTCGAACCCGCGACCTCCGCCGTGACAGGGCGGCATTCTAAACCAACTGAACTACCAGACCATCTTGGTTGCGGGAGAAGGATTTGAACCAACGACCTTCGGGTTATGAGCCCGACGAGCTACCAGACTGCTCCATCCCGCGATATGTAATTTTTGCACCCTACTTATCAGAGCGACTTCTTTAATCAAATGGTAGCGGGAGAGGGATTTGAACCCCCGACACTCCGGGTATGAACCGAATGCTCTAGCCAACTGAGCTATCCCGCCATGTATGTGATTAATTAAATTGGTGGAGCCTAGGAGGATCGAACTCCTGACCTCCTGCGTGCAAAGCAGGCGCTCTCCCAGCTGAGCTAAGGCCCCAATAAATGGTCGGGAAGACAGGATTTGAACCTGCGACCCCCTGGTCCCAAACCAGGTGCACTACCAAGCTGTGCTACTTCCCGTTTATATAATTGGCGCGCTAGACAGGAATTGAACCCGTAACCCCTTGTTCCGTAGACAAGTACTCTATCCAGTTGAGCTACTGGCGCTTATGTGATGCTTGATCATTCTATCAAATCATCGTTCTTTTGTCAAGACTTATTTTTAATTCTAAGCCTTAATAAAAACTCAGTACACTGAGTTAATAAATAGATGGTGCCCTGGGCCGGAATCGAACCGGCACGGAGTTTGAAGTCCGCAGGATTTTAAGTCCTGTGCGTCTACCAGTTTCGCCACCAGGGCACTTCGCAATCGAGACTGCTTGTATAATATACAATGAATTTAAAGGTTTTGCAACCCTTTTTTTAAATTATTTTTTTAAGTTTATAAAATATGCACTTTATATCGATGTTTTTTAAGATAACTTTTTTTAGTAAATCTTAATAGAATCTTCAGATTCATAAATATATTCTGAATAATCACCTTCAAATACATCAAAATGTTCAAAAAAATGATTCACTAAATTGATATTTTCCATCTCTTCTTTGGTAAACCACCCTATTTCACCTTCATGACTGCTTCTTAATTCTCCTGTAAATTTGGTTGCAGAAAATAAAAACACAATATATCTTCCACTTTCTACCCAGAATTGTTTGACTCCAACTAGATGAGGATCCTTAAGTGTGAGACCTGTTTCTTCTTTTACTTCTCTTATAACGGATTGTACAATGGATTCTCCAGGTTCTACATGCCCTCCAGGGAATGTAGAACCCTGCCAGTCTTTCTTAACTCTATTCTGTAATAAATACTTATCCCCATCTTTAATCATGCAGAGATTGGTTAATTCAACCATTTCAGTTCTCATAGCTCTTCCTCCTTATATTTTGTTGATATAAGCTTTATATCGTATTATACACAAAACAGAGGTCATATATACATAAAACCGCCCTAAAACGCTTATATAGGCATATTTTAATAGAGATGCATTAAAACATCTCTTAAGAGTTCTTGTCCTTATATAGAAAATAGGCCAGCAATATAATACAAACCACTCTTATACTGGATGCATATTGAGACATTCTTGCAAGATATAATGCACCTGTTGGAACAGATCCAATATGTTCTGCTAGAAATCCTCCGATAGGACATGCAAGTAAACATATAACTACTAACAAGGTTATTTTTACTAATAATTGATTTTCCATTTCTTCCTCCTACGTTAGGTATTACTAACTATATATTATTTTTACTCTAAAAGCAAACAAAAAAGAACGTACGGTTTTGTACGTCCTCATTTCACTTCAAGAAATTTATAAGGTTTCTTTAACATTAATCTTTGATACAAACCAATGAAATATAATACAAAATAGTAATGCAAAGACTACACCAAATACATTCTGGATGAGTCTTAGGCTTACTGCACCCTTTAATCCATATAACTCTGTCGCAATCGCAAGAGCGCCAAATGTATTAAAGACAGCCTGCCAGCCATATTGAGTAGAAAATCCGACACCAATACCACCTATGACACCTATAAATGCATAGATTGGTGAAGGAAGAAAGAAATATAATACGGTAAAGCATAGTACCCCAGCAACATTTCCAATAATTCTTTTACGCACTCTATATTGCATATCTTCCATAAGCGGCAGGATCACAGACATTGCCGCAATACCAGCCCACATAGCACGAGGCATATCACAAAGCTCCGCAATACAAATAACAACTGGAACACAGATAATCTGACATAACTGCCATTTCGTTCTAGTAGAAGAAAGATCAAATTCCTGTAGTAAATGTTTGACATGTTTGTCATAGTTTCTGTGTTTATGGTTTCGATAGAACACGATGCAGGTAAGAACTGCACCTACAGCCATTCCCGCAAGTCTCATTAAATAATTCTTTCCTGTGACATCATATCCATATAGTAATAAATAACCCAGAACGAGTGTAGATTGGTTGAACATAGATGGATTATGACATCCTAAAAAGATCAATACAGATAATGCGATAATGTTTACTAACATCCCTGCCACTGGTAAGAGTTTATTGGCTAAGTGTGAGCACACAGTCATATTTATAAAAAACAAAGCGAGAAGCACAGTAGATTGCCCTGCATGAATTTCAAAATGGGCTTGTCTAAATACCATAATACATAAAAGGATAACCACCCCTGCAATACTATTCTCATTTCCAAAGAAAATACTGAATAGTGTTACAAAGAGGAAGCAGAATGCAACTGTGATTGCAATTTTAATAAGATATACTATTACGTGATATAGTTTTTCTTTTGTTGTTTTACTTTGTCTTATCAGTTCCTTAGAGCCTGCTTGATTTAATTGTAATTCTTGGTAAAATGTCATATGAATCCTCCTTATTGAAAGTACAAAAAAACTCAGGATTTCTCCTGAGTAACATTCAATGGCGCAGGTTGAGGGATTCGAACCCCCGCAGGACGTTAATCCTCTGTCGGTTTTCAAGACCGATCCCTTCAGCCGGACTTGGGTAAACCTGCATCATTCTAATGGTGGTTCCGGCCGGAATCGAACCAGCGACACGAGGATTTTCAGTCCTCTGCTCTACCGACTGAGCTACGGAACCAAAATGGCGGTCTGGACGGGGCTCGAACCCGCGACCTCCGCCGTGACAGGGCGGCATTCTAAACCAACTGAACTACCAGACCATCTTGGTTGCGGGAGAAGGATTTGAACCAACGACCTTCGGGTTATGAGCCCGACGAGCTACCAGACTGCTCCATCCCGCGATATGTAATTTGGTGGACCCTGCTGGACTCGAACCAGCGACCAACCGGTTATGAGCCGGTAGCTCTAACCAACTGAGCTAAGGGTCCTCGTCTATCAGAGCGACTTCTTTAATCAAATGGTAGCGGGAGAGGGATTTGAACCCCCGACACTCCGGGTATGAACCGAATGCTCTAGCCAACTGAGCTATCCCGCCATGTATGTGATTAATTAAATTGGTGGAGCCTAGGAGGATCGAACTCCTGACCTCCTGCGTGCAAAGCAGGCG
>ERZ1026844.627-NODE-627-length-24711-cov-7.611089_pt1 | contig 24711 bp, 19 predicted proteins | sample MGYA00380152_ERZ1026844 | MGnify/ENA primary metagenome ERZ1026844 (study PRJEB33269, sample SAMEA4719788) | human gut metagenome | biome: human-associated habitat; feature: organic feature; material: feces | place: Cameroon | collected 2013-10 ... | reverse complement strand
CCCTTGCCGGTGATGTGCTGCGGCTCCATGAGGAACGACACCGGCACACAGCCTGCATCCAGCGCCCGTCCGATGACCAGCGGGCTCTCCGCGATGAACAGGGCGTTGGCCGGATCGGCGCGGTTGACCAGTTGGTTTTCGGTGGCGCGGGCGTAGACATCCAGCTCCGGCGCGGCAAAATCGGTGATCTCTATGATACGGGCCATAGGCCCTCCTTCCTGTGTCAGCCGTTGAGGATCTTCATAAACTCCTCGCCGGTGATCGTCTCCTTTTCGTATAGGTACTGAGCAAGCTGATCCAGCTTCTCCCGGTCGTTGGTCAGGAGCTGCACGGCCTTCTCATGCTGGCGGCGGACAAGGTCTACCACCAGCTGGTCGATCTTCTCCTGCGTACCGGCGGCGCAGGCGAGGGAGGTGTCGCCGCCCAGATACTGGTTCTGCACCGTCTCCAGCGCCACCATGCCGAACTCGTCGCTCATGCCGTAGCGGGTGAGCATGGCGCGGGCCAGCTTGGTGGCCTGCTCGATGTCGTTGGAGGCGCCGGTGGTGATGGAGTGGAACACGATCTCCTCGGCGGCACGTCCGCCGGTGAGGGTGGCGATCTTGTTCTCCAGCTCCTCCTTGTTCATCAGATAGTGGTTGCCCTCCTCCACCTGCATGGTGTAGCCCAGTGCGCCGGAGGTACGGGGGATGATGGTGATCTTCTGCACCGGCGCGGAGTTGGTTTGCCGCGCCGCCACCAGCGCGTGGCCGATCTCGTGGTAGGCCACGATCTTCTTCTCGTGATCGGTCATGATGGCGTTCTTCTTCTGATAACCAGCGATGACCACCTCAATGCTCTCCTCCAGATCGGACTGGGTCACCAGCTTGCGTCCGTCCCGGACGGCGCGGAGCGCCGCCTCGTTGACGATGTTGGCAAGCTCTGCGCCGGAGGCACCGGAGGCCATACGCGCCACCACGTTGAAGTCCACGTTTTCCGCCAGCTTGACCTTCTTGGCGTGTACCTTCAGGATATCCTCGCGGCCCTTCAGGTCGGGCAGCTCCACCGGTACGCGGCGGTCGAACCGTCCGGGACGGGTCAGCGCCGGGTCAAGGGACTCGGGCCGGTTGGTGGCGGCGAGGATAATGACGCCGGTGTTGTCGGCAAAGCCGTCCATCTCCGTCAGGAGCTGGTTCAGCGTCTGCTCCCGCTCATCGTTGCCGCCGTACTGACCGCCGCTGCGCTTCTGGCCGATGGCGTCGATCTCGTCGATGAACACAATGCAGGGCGCCTTCTCCTTGGCCTGATTGAACAGGTCACGCACCTTGGATGCGCCCATGCCCACGAACATCTCCACAAACTCCGAGCCGGAGATGGAGAAGAAGGGGACATTGGACTCGCCTGCCACGGCCTTGGCCAGCATGGTCTTGCCGGTACCCGGAGGGCCTACCAGCAGGATGCCCTTGGGCATGGAGGCGCCGATCTCCCGGTACTTGGTGGGGTCGTGGAGGTAGTTGACCACCTCCTGCAAATTCTCCTTGGCCTCGTCCTCACCGGCCACGTCGGCAAAGCGGATGCCGCCGTCCGTGGACTGGACGTAGATCTTGGCGTTGGACTTGCCCATGCCGAACATCATGGAGCCTGCGCCGCCGCCCGCCTTATCCGTCAGCTTCTTGGCCATGAACTGGCCGATGGCAATGAAGATGATCAGCGGCAGCACCCAGCCCAGGATGCTCAGGAACGGGGACATCTGCTCCACGATCTCACTGGCGAACTCCGCACCGGAGGCGTGGAGCCGGTCCACCAGCTCAGGGTCGTCCAGCACGCCGGTCTTGTAGATCTTGCTGCCGTCCTTGTTGGTGAAGATGATCTGGTTGGACTCAATCTCCACCTCGCCGATCTCCTTGTTCTCCGTCATGGTCATGAAGGTGCCGTAGTCCACCTCCTCCACCTGCTGCCGTGCCAGCAGCGGCATGGCGAAGAAGTTGAACAGCAGCAGCACCAGCAGCGCCACAATATAATAGTAGAGCAGCGGTTTCTTCGGTGTCTTGACCTCTTTCATACAAGCGCCTCCTTGCAGACGTATTTTTCAAAGTATTATAGTCGCGCCATACCGTAAAGTCAAAGGGCGCAGCGGAAAAAACCTGTAAATTTTTCCTGAACACCGGCGGTTCCGGGACTTATTGCATATTTTGTGAACAGACTTTGCTACTTTTGTGAACATTAGCACTCGACACTTGACAGTGCTAAAATCGGCGCTATAATAAAGCCGAACCTTGAGAGAGGGGATGCGAAAAGCCCCGACGAGAGGGGTAAGATGTTTACACAATGAGGGTAATATAGAGACGGCGCCCCACAGGGTGCGCCGCAGTACGAATGGAGGTATGACATATGTTGCCCAGCATTTTTGGTGAGAACCTGTTTGATGATTTCTTTTCCGATCCCTTTGGCATGATGGTCCCGCAGGGCCGCGATCCCCTGTACGGCAAGCACGCCAAGAACCTGATGAAGACCGATGTCCGCGAGACGGAGGGTACCTACGAGCTGGATGTTGACCTGCCCGGCTTCACCAAGGACGAGGTGAACGTGGAGCTGAAGAACGGTTACCTGACCATTCAGGCCTCCAAGGGTCTGGATAAGGAGCAGTCCGATAAGAAGGGCAAGTACATCCGTCAGGAGCGCTATGCCGGCGCTTGCAGCCGCACCTTCTATGTGGGCGAGGATGTGGAGCCGGAGGACGTGACCGCCAAGTTTGAAAACGGCATTTTGCAGCTATCCATCCCCAAGGCTGCCAAGAAGCAGCTGCCCAAGAACACCAGCGTCACCATCGGCTGATGCACACAAAAAGAAATGACCCGCGAGAGCGGGTCATTTCTTTTTTATAGTCACCACATCTGCGTCTCGGCCATGCACTTCTTGTAGCTGGCGCGGAAGTAAATGTACTCCGCGACGCCGGTGATGGCCCAGGAGAAGATGTACAGCAGGTACAGGGAGGGGATGGTGTGGAAATAGGCGAAGATGGTGTAGATCCAGACGACGCGGAACACGCAGGAGCCCATGATGACGATGACGGTGGGGGCGATACTCTTGCCGATACCGCGGGCGGCGGCGATGCTGGCGTCCATCAGCGGGGATACGCAGTAGGAAAAGCCCATGATCCACAGACGATCCATGCCCGCGTCGATGACCGCCGCCTCATTGGCGAACAGCCCCAGGAACTGCCGGCCGAACAGCAGCATAGCGCCGCCGAACAGCGCGCCGGTGAGGAAAGCGTAGAGCATACTGATATAGAAGCTCTTGAGGATGCGGTCCTTGTTTCCCGCGCCCCAGTTCCGGCTGGCGAAGCTGGCGCAGGCGGTGTAGTACGCCGCCATCATATTGAACACCAGCGTGTCGGCGTTGGCGGCCGCCGCGTTGCCGGACACCATGATCGCGTCGAAGGAATTGACGCCCACCTGCACGAACAGGTTGGCGATGGCGAAGATGGCGTTTTGCAGGCCGGAGGGGACGCCCATCATCAGAATGCGCTTGGACGCCATCTTGTGGATCCGCAGCTTCCGCAGATCCAGACGGCAGGAATCCTTCCGCCGCAGCAGGTGCGCCACGATCAGCGCCGCCGATACGCACTGAGCGATGGCGCTGGCCAGTGCCACGCCGTCCGCCGCCATGTGCAGGCCGATGACGAAGAACAGGTTCAGCGCCACGTTCAGCGCACCGGCGATGGTCAGATACAGCAGGGGGCGCTTGGTGTCGCCTGCGGCGCTCATCACGCCGTTGCCGCAGTTGTAGATGGCCATGGCGGGCATACCGAGGGAGAAGATCTTCAGGTACAGCACCGCGCCGTCCATCAGCTCCTCCTTGGTGTTCAGCATCTCCAGCATCTGGCGGGCAAACAGGTTGCAGGCCAGACACACCACGACACCGAAGATGGTACAGATGATGAATGCCGAGTGGATGGTTTTTTCCGTCTCCTCCTCGCTGCCGATACCCAGCGCACGAGCCACTGCCACATTGACGCCGGCGCCCATGCCGATGAGGAATCCGGCGAACAGCGTCACCAGCGTAGACGTGGAGCCCACGGAGCCCAGCGCCTGATAGCTGGCAAACTTACCCACCACCGCCACGTCGCTCAGGTTGAACAGCACCTCCAGCAGCTGCGTCAGCATCAGCGGCAGGCTGAACAGCAGGATGTTCTTCCAGAGGGAACCGGTGGTCATCTCGATCTTCTTCATTCTGTACCTCCTAACTTCCGAATTTCGATCGCTATTTACAAATATATCCCATTTTCATAAAGGCTGCAAGAGCAGAGTATATCACCGCCCGCGCAGTAAAGCAAGCATATTTACCACCAGACTTTTCACCAGAAGAACCGGGGGGAATTGTGCAGAATGTACCCCTATATGGAAAATGAGGGGGATTTTTTCATCCCTCATGTGCCGTTTTTTGAAATTTTCGTCTGCACATTGCATCGCCGCCGCCGATGTGGTATGCTGAACGGGAGAAAAACGAAGGGAGCCGCCTATGAAACTGATCCTCATCGACATCGACAACACCCTGTTGGACTTCGACGCCTATATCCGCCAGACCATGGAGGAGGGCTTTGCCCACTTCGGCCTGCGGCCCTACGAGCCGTGGATGTACGATGTGTTCCATCGGGAGAACAACAAGCTCTGGCGGCAGATCGAGGAGGGGACACTGACCTTCCCGGAGCTGGAGAAGATCCGCTGGAACAAGGTGTTCGCCGCGCTGGATATCGCGTTTGACGGCACGGTGTTTGAGAAATACTTCCGCACCGCCCTCCATGAAAGCGCCATCCCCGTAGAGGGCGCCAAGGAGCTGCTGGAGACCCTGCACAGCCGGTATACGCTGGCGGCGGCCAGCAACGGCCCCTACGAGCAGCAGCTCCACCGGCTGGCGCTGGCGGGCATGAAGGACTGCTTTACCTATTTCTTTATCTCCGAGCGTATCGGCGCGTCCAAGCCCTCGCCGCTGTTCTTTGACGCCGCCTTCCGGGAGGTCAACGAGGGACGTGAGGTGCCTGTGACGGCGGCGGAGGCCGCCATCATCGGCGACTCCCTGACCTCCGACATGGCGGGCGGCAGGGGATACGGCATGAAGACCGTGTACTACCGCCGCCCCGGCGCTGCGCCTGCCAACGACAGCGTGGACGTGACGGTGGAGGAGCTCCGCGCCATCCCCGCGCTTCTGTAAAAAGAGCCATATAAGAAAGAGCCGTATGCCACGGGCATACGGCTCTTTCTTATGCATCGAAAAGACCGGGAACCGTCGGCCCCCGGTCTCGATAGGAAATTTTACGCTCAGTAGCCGAAGATCATGGAGCGCTTGATGTCGGCCAGACAGTGTGCGCCGCACATGGCCATGGTGTCGGCCAGCTCGGCCTTCAGCTTGTCCACATAGACCTGTACGCCCTCGGCACCGCCGCCGTAGACCATGTTCACGAAGGGACGGCCGATCAGCACGGCGTCCGCGCCCAGCGCCAGCGCCTTGAACACATCCATGCCGGTGCGGATGCCGCCGTCCACCAGAATGGTCATCTGACCGCCCACCGCGTCGGCAATGGCGGGCAGCACCTCTGCCGTGGCGGGACACTGATCCAGCACGCGGCCGCCGTGGTTGCTGACCACGATGCCGCTGGCGCCGGCCTCCAGCGCCTTCTTCGCGCCGGCCACCGTCATAATGCCCTTGAGGATGAAGGGCTTCTCCGCCTTCTCCGCGATCTGGCGCAGCTCCTCCACCGTCTTGCTGCCGGCGGGAGGCGTCAGGTTCTTCAGGAAGGGAAGACCCGCCGCGTCGATATCCATGGCGATAGCGATGGGATCGGCGGCCTTGACCAGCGCCATCTTCTCCTCCACCAGCGCCATGTTCCAGGGCTTCACCGTGGGTACGCCGCAGCCGTGGTTCTTTTTCAGCGCCTCCGCTGCCGCCTCGATGACGGCGGGGTTGGTACCGTCGCCGGTGAAGGCGGCGATCCCGGCGTCGGCGCAGGCGGACACCAGAATGTCGTTGTAGGTCAGGTCGTCGTACTTATCGCCGTAGTGCAGCTGCATAGCGCCCACGGGAGCGGCGAACACAGGCAGCGCCACCTGCTTGCCGAAGAAGTTATAGGACGTGTCCACCGGCTTGTTCTCGCAGATGGTGTCCATGTTGACGCACAGCTCCTGCCATTTCTGGTAGTTGCGGATGAAGCCGGTGCCGATGCCCTTGGCACCGGGGCCGGGCACGGTGTTCTTGCACGCAAGGCCGTTGCAGGTGGGGCAGGACTTGCAGTAGGGGCCCATGCAGGTGCGGGCGTTGTTCAGGATCTCCTGATATGTCATGAATATGTACCTCCGTTATTCAGCAATGCGTACCGACATTTTACTCTCTCGGCGGAAAAAAGCAACCCTGTTTTTACTTTAGTCGTGGTGAAAGCTGGTGACGATGGATTTTTCCTTCTCCGGCAGGCCGTATTGCGCCTTGCCCAGCGCGATGGACTTCATGAGAAACGCCATATTCCGCCCCAGTGTCCGCATGGTCTGGAGCCCCTCCAAGTCCTTACGGACCTCCTCCGGCGTGCTGCCGTACACCATGTTCCAGTACTGGCTGCTGGCGATGGGCATCCCGGCGATGGTGAAATACTTGTTCAGCACATCAAAGCTGGAGGTGTTGCCGCCCCGGCGGCAGGATACCACCGATGCACCTACCTTCATGGTCATGTCGATGCCGGTGCTGTGAAACAGCCGATCCATAAAGGAGATGGCGCCGCCGGCGGGGGAGGCGTAGTATACCGGTGCGCCGATGACCAGCGCGTCGGCCTCGGCCAGCTTGGGCGCGGTCTCGTTCACCACGTCGTCAAAGACGCATTTACCGGTCTCACGGCACTTGCCGCAGGCGATGCAGCCGTGGGTGGTGCGGGCGCCGGCCTGTACGAGCTCCGTCTCGATGCCCTCGGCCTCCAGCGTCCGCGCCAGCTCGGACAGCGCCGTGTAGGTACAGCCCCGTTCGCGGGGACTTCCGTTGATGAGCAATGCTTTCATAGCCAGACCTCCTTGGTGATATTCTGGCCAGATTATAGCATATCTCCGGCAAAAAGCAACACAGTAAAGCAAAAAAGCACACCGCATCAATTTATCCCCGTCCAGCCCTTGCAATTTGGGAGGCGTTGCCCTATAATGTGCAAAAAACGGCGGCCCAGAGGGGCCGGAAGGGAGAGACGGTATGCGTATCGTTATAAAGGTGGGTACCTCCACGCTGGCCCACGCCACAGGGCGCTTGAACATCCAGCGGATGGAGCGGCTGTGCAAGGTGCTCAGCGACCTGAAGAACGCGGGGCATCAGATCATTCTGGTGTCCTCCGGCGCCATCGGCATGGGAGTGGGGAAGCTGAATCTGCCGGGGCGTCCCGCCGATATGCCCACCAAGCAGGCGGCAGCCGCCGTGGGACAGTGCGAACTGATGTATATCTACGACAAGCTGTTTACGGAGTATAACCACACCGTGGCACAGCTGCTTATCACCGCGCCGGACATTGCCGACGGCGCGCGGAAGGAGAATTTCCACAACACCCTGGGTCGTCTGCTGGAGCTGGGCGCGCTGCCTGTCCTCAACGAGAACGACACCGTCTCCACCGATGAGATCGTCATCGGCGACAACGACACCCTGTCCGCGGCGGTAGCGGCTACCATTTCCGCCGATCTGCTGGTGCTGCTTTCGGACATTGACGGCCTGTACGACTGCGACCCCCGCCGCCACGCCGACGCCCATCTGATCTCCGTAGTGGAGCGGGTGGACGACGACCTCTACACGCTGGCGGAGGACAGCAGCACCGGCCTCGGCACCGGCGGCATGGTCACCAAGCTCCGCGCCGCCGCCATCGCCACCGCCGCAGGCTGCGAAATGGTCATCGCCAACGGCAGCAAGCCGGAGGTGCTGTACGACATTGCCGAGGGCAGACCTGTGGGTACCAGATTTTTGACAGGGAGGGCTGTTATATGACCACCATAGAGCTTTTGAAACGGACGAAGGCGGCGTGGCCCGCACTGAGCGCCGCCGGTGAGGAGGAGAAAAACCGACTCCTGCTGGCCATGGCGGACGCGCTGGAGTCCCACATCCCCGCCATCCTCGACGCCAACGGGCAGGATATGGCGGACGCGCAGGGACATATCTCCGCCGTCATGCTGGATCGTCTGCGGCTGGACGAGGGGCGCATCCGCGCCATGGCTGACGGCGTTCGCGCCGCCGCCGCGCTGCCCGATCACACCGGCCGCGTGCTGGATCAGTTCACCCGCCCCAACGGCATGACCATCACCAAGGTACAGGTGCCGCTGGGACTGGTGGCCATCATCTATGAGAGCCGTCCCAACGTCACCTCCGATGCGGCGGCGCTGGCCGTCAAGAGCGGCAACGTCTGTATGCTCCGCAGCGGGCGGGAGGCCTACCGCTCCTGCCGCGCCATCGTGGGCGCGCTGAAGGACGGCATCACCGCCGCCGGCGGCGATGCGGACATCGTCAACATCGTGGAGGATACCAGCCACCAGAGCGCCAACGACATCATGCAGGCCCGCGGGCTGGTGGATCTGCTGATCCCCCGGGGCGGCGCGGGACTGATCCGTGCCTGTGTGGAGAACGCCGCCGTCCCCTGCATCGAGACGGGTACCGGCATCTGCCATGTCTATGTGGACGCTGCCGCCGATCTGGAAAAGGCGGTGCGGATCATCACCAATGCCAAGACCAGCCGTCCCTCCGTCTGCAACGCCGAGGAGGTCTGCCTTGTCCATGCCGCCGTGGCGGACAAGTTCCTGCCTATGCTGCACCGGGCGCTGGTGGACGCGCGTATCGCCGCCGGGCAGCAGCCGGTGGAGCTGCGCCTTGACCGCCGCGCCGCCGCCGTTATCGACGGCACGCCTGCTGCGGATACGGACTTCGACACCGAGTTCCTCGATTATATTCTGGCTGTGGCGGTGGTGGACAGTCTGGACGATGCCATCGCCCACATCGCCGCCCACTCCACCCACCACAGCGACTGCATCGTAACGGAGGACAGCGCCGCCGCCCGGCAGTTCACCCGGCAGGTGGACAGCGCCGCCGTGTATGTCAACGTCTCCACCCGCTTTACCGACGGAGGCGAGTTCGGTCTGGGCTGCGAGATGGGTATCTCCACCCAGAAGCTCCACGCCCGCGGCCCCATGGGGCTGGATGAGCTGAGCACCTACAAATACGTCGTCACCGGCGACGGACAGATCCGCTGAAAAAGGCTCCCGGCCAGTTCAACTGGCCGGGAGCCTTTTGTGCAGTGTTAGACGTTGGGAACATCGGTGAGGTGTGCCGTCCGCTCCTCCATGGGGATGTAATGGCCATGGATGGTGACGGCGCGATACGCCGGACGCATGATGCGGCGGCAGGTGATCAGCTCCTCCATGCGGTTGGCGCACCAGCCCGCGATACGGGCGGAGGCAAACAGCGGCGTGAACACATCCGGCGGGATGCCCAGCATGGTGTATACCAAGCCGGAGTACATATCCACGTTGGCGCACAGCGGCGTGTCGTCGTGGCGGTGCTCCTGCACCAGCGGGATGCCCAGCTCCTCCACCTTCTGCAAAAGGGCGAAGTCCTCGGCATAGCCCTTGATCTCCGCCAGATGCTGGGCGTACTTCTTCAGCAGCACGGCGCGGGGGTCGGAGATGGTGTACACCGCGTGACCGAGGCCGTACAGCTTGCCGGAGTGGTCGCCGGCCTCCTTGTCCAGCAGCTTGTTCAGATAGTCCCGGATGGAGCCGTCATCATGGGGGTCTACGTTCTCCTTGATGTAGTGGAACATCTCCATGACCTTGGCGTTGGCGCCGCCGTGGAGCGGGCCCTTCAAAGAGCCGACGGCCCCGGCGATGGCGCTGTATGTGTCCGTTCCGCTGGAGGACATGGCGCGGCACACGAAGGTGGAGTTGTTGCCGCCGCCGTGCTCCGCGTGGACCATGAGCATCATGTCCAGCAGATGGGCTTCCTCCTCGGTATAGTTGGTGTCCGGCCGGATCATCCGCAGGAAGTTCTCCGCCGTGGACAGCTCCGGAACGGGGAAGTGGATGTGCAGGGAGTCCCCTTGGAAATAGTGGCGCTTCACCGCGTAGGAGTTGGCCACGATGGAGGGGAAGCGGCCGATGAGCTTCACAGACTGCAACAGCAGATTGGCGATGGATGTATCGTCCGGGTCGGGGTCGTAGGAGTACAGACTCAGTACGCTGCGGGCCAGCTCATTCATCATATTCTCGCTGGGGTGACGCATGATCATGCCCTCGGTGAAGCCCTCCGGCAGCTTCCGCGCCTGACTCATGATCCGGTCGAACCGCGCCAGCTCATCCTTGGTGGGCAGGAAGCCCATCAGCAGCAGGTAGGCTACCTCCTCAAAGCCGAAGGTACCTGCCTTGCGGTGTGCCTCCACGATGTCGTTCAGCTCGATGCCCCGGTAGTACAGGCGGCCGGGGGTAGGCACCCGCTGGCCGTCCTGCAGCAGGTAGCCCTGCACACTGCCCACCTTGGTGACGCCTACCAGCACGCCGGTGCCGTCGCTGTTTCGCAGACCCTTCTTGACCTCGCCGTGGTAGAACTCCTCTCCGATGGCGTATTCCTCTTGAATACGGCGGCTCAGCGGCCCTGTATAGCGTTCCAGAATACCGTTGTTTCTTTCGACCATGATGCATTCCTTTCCCCCGCACCGGGTGCGGGCCTTTTATCCTGTTGCTCCGATTATAGCGCGGTGGATAGTGTTTTGCAAGTTAAAAAACAGTAAATTTCATAAATGACGGGAAATTTTCTTGACAATATGAAGAATAGGGGAAATAAGACGGATAAAATGCAATAAAAAAATTGCGCACTTTCATTTTGGGGCTTGCGATACGGGAAAAATCTGTTATACTGGTATCCATAGGATATACCTGTAAAAATTCTCCGAAAAGGAGCGTGACCATATGATCCAGTTGCACCACGGCGGCGTCACCCTACACGGAGGCGTCCCCACCCCCGCCGAGGCTGCCGTACCGGCGGCGCGGGAAAAGACCATGGCCTACCAGATCCTCCGCCGCCACGATACCCCGGCAGGGGACGGCATGCTGCACCTGACCTTTGACAGTCTTATCTCCCACGATATCACCTATGTGGGCGTGATCCAGACCGCCAAGGCCAGCGGCATGACGGAGTTCCCCGTACCCTATGTGCTGACCAACTGCCACAACAGCCTGTGCGCCGTGGGCGGCACCATCAACGAGGACGACCATGTGTTCGGACTGTCCGCCGCCATCAAGTACGGCGGCGACTACGTCCCCGCCAATCAGGCGGTGATCCACCAGTACGCACGGGAGATGATGAGCGGCTGCGGCCGCATGATCCTGGGCTCTGACAGCCACACACGCTACGGTGCGCTGGGTACCATGGGCGTGGGGGAGGGCGGCCCGGAGATCGTCAAGCAGCTGCTGAAAAACACCTACGACATCGCCGCGCCGGAGGTCATTCTGGTGTGGCTCACCGGCCAGCCGCCCCGCGGCGTCGGCCCCCACGACGTGGCCATCGCCCTGTGCGGCGCGGTGTATAAGAACGGCTTCGTGAAGAACAAGGTGCTGGAGTTCGCCGGTCCCGCCGTGTCCCGCCTGCCCATGGACTACCGCATCGGCATCGACGTGATGACCACGGAGACCGCCTGCCTCAGCTCCATCTGGGAGACGGACGGCGCCGTGGCGGACTATCTGACCCTCCACGGACGCGAAGAGGCGTTCACCGCCCTGCACCCGCAGGACGGCGCGTACTACGACGGCATGATCACCATTGACCTTGACCGCATGGAGCCTATGGCCGCCCTGCCGTTCCACCCCTCCGAGGCGGTGACGCTCCGCGAGCTGCTCCACGATCCCGGCGACCACCTGCGGGAGGTGGAGAAGCGCGCCGCAGCCCAGTTCGGCGGTAAGGCGGGCCTGCACCTGACGGATAAGCTGGTGGACGGCAAGCTGGTGGTGGATCAGGGCGTCATCGCCGGGTGTGCCGGCGGTATGTACGACAACATCGCCGAGGCCGCCGCCATTCTGGACGGCCACGACACCGGCAGCGGCTATTTCTCCCTGTCGGTGTATCCGCCCTCCGTCCCCGTCAATCTGGAGCTGATGGAAAACGGTGTCCAGCAGTCTCTGCTGGCTTCCGGCGCACTGTTCAAGCCCTGCTTCTGCGGCCCCTGCTTCGGCGCGGGGGATGTACCCGCCAACAATGGGCTGTCCATCCGCCACACCACCCGCAACTTCCCCAACCGGGAGGGCTCCAAGCCCGCCGACGGTCAGCTGGCCGGCGTCATCCTCATGGACGCCCGCTCCATCGCCGCTACGGCGCGGAACCACGGCGTCCTCACCTCTGCCGCCGACGTGGACTACACGCCGCCCGCGCCGGTGCAGCGCCGGTTCGATCGTGCGGTGTATGACCGCCGGGTCTACTTCGGCTTCGGTAAGGCGCAGCCGGACGCGCCCTTGAAGTATGGCCCCAATATTGCCGAGTGGCCCGCCATCCCCGCCCTGTCCGATGATCTTCTCATGCAGGTGGCCTCCGTCCTGCGGGACGAGGTGACCACCACCGACGAGCTGATCCCCTCCGGCGAGACGTCCTCCTACCGCTCCAACCCCATGAAGCTGGCGGAGTTTGCCCTGTCCCGCCGCGACCCGGACTATGTGCCGCGCGCCAAGGCCACGCAGACGCTGGAGGCGGCCCGTGCCGCCGGTACGGTGCCGCCGGAGCTGCAAGCGGTGCTGGCGGCGCTGCACCTGCCGGAGAGCGCCCTGTCCCGTATGCACGTCGGCTCTGTGCTATTTGCCAACAAGCCCGGCGACGGCTCCGCCCGGGAGCAGGCGGCGTCCTGCCAGCGGGTGCTGGGGGGCTGCGCCAATATCTGCTACGACTTCGCCACCAAGCGCTACCGCTCCAACTGCGTCAACTGGGGTATGCTGCCCTTTACGCTGGCGGACGGCGCGCCCTTTGACGCCGTACCGGGGGATTTCATCTTCGTCCCCGCTGTCCGGGAGAAGGTGGCGCGAGGCGACCAGGAATTCCCCGCCGTTCTCGTCCATGCCGGACAGACGCAGGCGCTGACGCTGTACCTGAAGAACACCAACGCGGAGGAACGGGAGCTGCTGCTCACCGGCTGCCTCATGAACCACTACGCCGCGCAGAACAGGAGGTAACGATGGAAAAGATCAAAATGCCTGTCCCCATCGCCGAGCTGGACGGCGATGAGATGACCCACATCCTGTGGGGGATGATAAAGGATCAGCTGATAACGCCCTTTGTGGAGCTGAACACCGAGTATTACGACCTGTCGCTGCCCAACCGGGACAAGACGGAGGACGCCGTGACCCGGCAGGCGGCAGAGGCCATCAAGCGCCTCCATGTGGGCGTGAAGTGCGCCACCATCACCCCCAACTACCAGCGGCAGGAGGAGTACGGCCTCAAGCAGCTGTGGAAGTCCCCCAACGCCACCATCCGTGCGGCGCTGGACGGCACGGTGTTCCGCGCCCCCATCCTCATCTCCCGCGTGAAGCCGGTGGTGACCTGCTGGAAAAAGCCCATCACCATCGCCCGCCACGCCTACGGCGACGTATATAAGGCGGTGGAGTACCGCGTCCCCGGTCCCGGTAAGGCGGAACTGGTGTTCACCGACGACCACGGCGCGGAGCTGAGCCGCCAGACGGTCTACGACTTTACCGGCCCCGGCGTGTTGCAGGCCATGCACAACCGGGACGACTCCATCCTGTCCTTCGCCCGCTGCTGCTTCGCCTACGCGCTGGACGTGAAGCAGGATGTCTGGTTCTCCTCCAAGGATACCATCTCCAAGGACTACGACCAGACGTTCAAGCTGCTGTTCCAGAAGGTGTTCGACGAGGAGTACCGCGCCGCCTTTGAGCAGGCGGGGCTGCATTACCGCTATGCCCTCATCGACGACGTGGCCGCCAAGGTCATCCGCTCCTCCGGCGGCATCATCTGGGCGTGCAAGAACTACGACGGCGACGTGATGAGCGACCTCATCGCCGCCGCCTCCGGCTCGCTGCCCATGATGACCAGCGTGCTGGTGTCGCCGGACGGCAATTTCGAGTACGAGGCCGCCCACGGCACGGTCACTGACCATTTCTACCGCTGGCGCAAGGGGGAAAAGGTGTCCACCAACCCGCTGGCGACCATGGCCGCATGGTCCGGCGCCCTGAAAAAGCGGGGCGAGCTGGATGGCAGCGCCGCGCTGGTGCATTTTGCCGATTGTCTCTATCAGGCGGGACTGGACGTGTTCGAGGAGGGGTATCTCTCCGAGGATCTGGCGCCCCTGTGCGACCCGGCGGAGCTGAAGGAGATGCCGGACAACGACCGGCTCATCGCCCTCATCCGCCGGCGGCTGGAGACGCTGCTGGCAGGATAAGAGGTCGGCGGTATCCCATACAGACCATACAGACAAAACAAGACCTCCGGCATTGCGCCGGAGGTCTTGTCTTGTCTTGAAATACCGAATAAGCAGCTGTCGGAGGACTGCCGCGCAGGGCAGGGGGCTTACGGGACGGCTGTGATCTTTGTGTCGGAAACCGTCACCTTCCACGCCTCCTGTACGGCGCCGACCGGCTCCGCCTGTATCGCTTCGGCGAACACCTCAAGCACCTGATACACAGGCTTACCATCCGCCAGCTTTACCGTACCCAGTGTAATGGGGGCGCACAGGATCCCTGTTTTCGCATCGGGCTCTACCGGGGTGGGGTAGTAGTAGGTGTGATCCGCCCCGGCGATCCACCCGTTTTGCAGGGTGAGCGTGGGATATTGGGAGGGGACTCTTCCTGCAATGTCGCCGTTGTCATCCACATAGTAGGACACGAGCCGTATGCGGAGATATGCCGCCACGTTGCCGGTGTTTTTCACACAGACGTCGCTCTTTACACCGGAGAAAAGTGATTCTTCGACATCGCAGGTGACCTCCGCCGGTACAAAGGTGTTGGTCTTCTCCGCTTTTTTGAACATGAAGGAGAGGGTCACGCCCACCGCGGCGGCGGCGCACAGAGCAAGCGCCGCGATCAGCCAAAGCCGTATTCTTTTGGACATATCGCGTCACCTCTTTCTGTTGACTTCCCGGTCACTGCTGCCATTGAGCCACTTGTTCCTGGCGGGTGCGCTGGCAAAGGTAACTTCTGCGTTGCCACCCTCAGTGACCGTCACCGTTTGACTTGTGTCCGCATACCGCCACGACCAACCGTTTTGCTGCTCAATTGTATAGGTGAAGCAAAACAAATTCTTGATGGTCACGCTGCCGTTTCCTTTTATGGAGACAAACAGCTCGAAGGAGGGATCTTTTGTTGTCGTGATGCGGTACACAAAGACGCGGTCGCCGTTCCCCTCGTCGTCAGATGCATTGCTGCGGGTGATGGTCAGATCACCGAGCACGGGGACGAACTTCGCATAGAACGTATTGTCCTTCGGTATGGCCTCAAGCTTGCTCTTATTAGGAACAAGCCGATTTTTCGTTGAATTCACGGTCCCCTCAGCGGCGGTAACGGGCTTTGTGCAGGTCTCGTCCAGATACCATCCATCAAACCGGTAACCGGGCTTTTCTGTTGGCGTTGAACCCTCGAACGGGGTATCGCCCTCAACGACCTCCTTGCTTGGGCTGACCGTTCCACCGCCCTGTGTCCATACCTGATAATCCACGCTGTATTGCACGGGCTGGTAGAAGAAGAAAATGTTGTTCTGTTTCTCGTCTGACCGCAGCAGGAGCGTCTGCTGTTTGTCGGATACGCAGCTCCAGCCCTCTATAGCGATGGCTTTTGCCGTAACTGTCTGACCGAATTTGCCGCTGTCAGGTTTGATGTCAGCCAGTACGCCGCTTTCGTGCTCCGGATCGGCGGGATTATATACCAGCTTGGACAGATCCTTGGTAGAAGTACCGTACTTTAAGTAGTATACGCTGTATTTCTGCTGGTTGCGCGTATAGAAGACGTACAGATCCGTGCCGTTCCGATCGATGGTGATAGCAAAGTCTGTGCCGCTAAACGGTATCTCCGTTTCAGTGGTCGTGGTACCAGCCGTCGTTATCTGAATGCCCGTATTGTTCACCGAGAACCCGCTGAAGGTCTGGGGTGTGACATGGAGCGGATTGCCTGTCTTACCAATGCCTTGAATACGGGCCTCGTCCTCTGCATAGTTTATATAGTTTCCGCTCGTGTCTTTCTCTAATCCGGACTGATTGGTGAGCGCGGCATCGAGGGTCTGCAGCATATGGTGAACGGCATAGGGGGCGTGTGTTTTATTTTTGGTATAATAGAACACCACCACGTTGTCCTGCGAGGTAACGGAGCCATTCGCCTCAACCTTCACAGCGAGGATCAGCCGCTTATAGAAGGCGTCGGGAATATAGTCCTGGATGACCGCAAACCGTTCAGTCACCACTGCCTTGTCGGAGGACTTTTTCACGCTTCCTTTGCCGGGAGCCGAGGAGATCAGCTCGTTATTGTCCGCATAGCGATACTCCACGGTATAGGAGATGCTTGTCGCACGCGCATAGGTAAAGGTGAAGACATTCTTCTCCGGCGCGGTTTTGTCGGATTCATTTTCCACGGTGATAGAGTGGCTGGCCAGCGTCGGGTAACAGCCGGTGTTGAAGTCAGCATACAGCTCGTTCAGCGGATCGCCCACCTTTGGATAGAAGGTGCGGGTATTGCCCTGATAGGCATAGCCGGTGGAATCGGCCGCGATCTGCCGGTGGAATCGTTTATCCGACGTCAGGTACACATAGGTGCGTGTCTCACTACCCACCGACACCGTAAAGGTCTGGTTGTTGCCCGGCGCCGTCTCGCCGGAGGCGGTATGCAGCGCCTCTGTCCACTCAGTGTCCGTCTCCCCCGTGTGCAGGGCATAGTGGACCAGATAGGGCTGCGCCGTATGGGAGCCCCAGTCTGCGAAGACATTCAGATCCCTTGTGACCGGTATATCCTGCGGCGCGTAGGCTGTCTTTTTGCCGGCCAGCATATAGAACCAACCGCTGAAGTCATAGCGGTGTCCGGAGTTGTCTGTGGGATCAGTCACAGATCCCACCTTTGCGCCGTGCGCGACTTCAGAGATCTGGATGAGACCGGTTTTATCGCCCGTTTTCTCGTAGGCCAGCATAGCGTCATAGGTCTGGAAGAAACGGACGGTGCGTGTGACCGGCGTCCACTTGGCGTAGAGCGTGATATCTCCGGCGGGCATGGTGTCACCCGGCTGATACTTCGTGCCGTCATAGCAGCCGGAGGAGTAATACCAGCCGCCGAAGGTATAGGCGTCAGCCTCCAGCTTGCTGGGATACGCCGGTTTATCGGGGACAGAAGGGGCCAACGGGGTCTGGTACAGCAGCGTATCTGTGAACACCGCTTCGTTGTAATTGTGCAGCGTCAGCGTATAGGATTCGCGCTTGTAGAAAAACTGCGCCGTAAAGGATTTTCTGCCGTCGCTCGTGTCGTCATTATTCTGCTGTTGCTGGTCGTCCGTGGTAAAGCCGTGCAGTGTCGGCTGCGTCTGATGACTGATGCCATCGTTGTTGTCTGCGGTGTCGATGGTTTTTATAAGCTTGTATTTCTTTCCATTGTAGGTGAGATTAGGTGTTTCACCGTCAAGGACAGGTACATACAGCTCATACAGCCACTGCCACGGCTTACTCCAGTCAACATCAGCGCCGTTACAGAAATACCCGAGGAAATTGACCACGTCCGAAGAGCCCTCGGAGGAGTCATACAGCAGATTTTCATCCAGCCGCTGGAACATACCCTTGATGGTGGAGTTTGCCTTGTCATGTGTATACTTCACCTTGAATTCGCCGTTCCAGCCGGCCAGATAGGCGTAGTTGCCCCACTGGTCGTTGTCCATATACAGGTATGCATCGTTAGCGTGGTGAGTACCCTGCACACGGACACGCTCAAAGCAATCGCCGGGCCAAAGCGCGGACAGATCGGCGTCAAATCGAGCGTTCAGATCAAGGTAATAGTAAGTGTAATCGCCGCTAACCAGACTACCCGGGGTGTATTTGTCTGCGTATTCGTCCTTCAGCTTAGGCTTGCCAGTGATGTTTCCCCAGTCGTTCACCTGAGCCAGCAGGTTATCCACAGTGTAGGAGGTCGGGCGAGGATGGGTTTTATTGCCGAAGGGGTAGGTGGTGCCGCCTACCAGCTGAAACTGGCCGGCACTGTTTTCCCGCGCATAGAAAAACCGCAGCGTGTAGGCTTTTCTGTCATAATACACGTTGACGGTGGTTGAACCGTCGCCATTGATGGTGACGTTCTTCTGGGTCTTCGCATCATTATAGACAAGCTGGTTAAAATTCTTGGGACAGCAGTCATCATTATGTGTGTGCGTGGTGTCGGTATTGCCGCACAGGGGGGTATTCTTCTGCAGCGAATCGCCGCCGGATACGGTCGTGCCGCTCGGGGCGCTGCCCTTGACGCTGCCGATAAAGCTGTACTCGTCGTTATCGGCGTTTTGCAGCCAATATACGGTGGTGTAGGTGGTGTCCACCGTGCGCCAGAGCGCCTTATAGGTGCGGTTTTCAGCGGGGATAGTGGTGGGCAGCGTATCGGGATTGCCGTCTCCCGTACCGTCCGTCACATCGTCCCAGCCAACAAATTCGTAGCCGTGGCGGGTAGGCGCGGTCACGATGAACGCCGTGCCGTATCGGGCATAGACCGGCTCCGTACCGTAGCCGCCGTCCATGTCGAATTTCAGCATATAGTAGTTGCGGTCGTAGTAGCACTGAAAGACGGTAGAGCCGTCCGCGGCCACTGCTTCGGGGTAGTGATACAGCTTGGTAAAGCCCTTGGCCTTCTCGCTGTCAGTCAGCTTTAGCAGTTCATCGGAGATGATGGTGCCGGTTTTGGCGGCGGAGACGCGGTAGAGTCCCACATCCTCGGAGTATGTGTCGTCATGGATGTTCTGAAAATAGTAGCGCACAGCGTAGGGAACGTCGATGGCCTTGTAGTAGACGTTGACCACATACGTCGGCGCAGAATAGGAGGTCGGAATATTCAGATGGATGGTTGTCGCATCATTAATGGCTGCCGAAGTAACCGTACCGGAAGGGGCAGCCGCGTTGTAGAAGGGAGCGTAACCCAGATAGGCCGGTGAGATCACGTTGGAGGTGTAGCCCGTACCCTTCGCGATCTGCGCCTGATAGCTCTTGTAGATGCTCTTTCCCGTCACAGCGTCCAGATAGTTGATGGTGATCTCCACATACTCCTCCGATGTCGCCGCAGGGGCGCGCGCAGGTGCGCGGAGAGCCGGGACTCTTCCGGTCGGGACGGCGTTGGCGTCGGCCTCGTCCTCGGCGCCGGTCTCTACCGGGACCGTGCGCGCCGCCGTGACGCAGACAACGTTGGAGTCGATGGTCTGGCCGGACGCCGTCATGCGGCAGCGGACATAGGCGCTGCCCGTATCGTCCGCGAGGGAGTTGAGCAGCGCACAGGACAGCGCCAGCGACTGTTCCGTGGCGTCATAGATATTCACCCAAAGCTCCGATGCGATATCCGCAAGGATCTGCCACTGATAGGAGGCATCTGTCACATCCGAGGCGCACACGGCCGTGAGGGTGGTGCGCTCATCCTGCGGAAGGGACAGCGAATCCACCGCGCTGCCCTTGTGGGTCACAGTCACCGCTGCGCCGCTATCGGGCGCGGTATCTGTGCCGGAGGCGGCAAGCGCCGTTGTCATCAGCCCTGACGGTAAAATAGATAGAAACAGGCAAAGGCACAGAATGAGTGACACAAGCCGTCTGGATCCGGTGGGGGTCGTATTCTGTTTTGCCCGGTAGGTTTCCTTCAAAATAGCCACCTGCTTTCTGTGTGGGGTCATTTGTCTTTCACGGCGTTCCATGCGGCCTTAGCACGGTCAGCTTCCGATCCTGCCGGAAGCCCCTCCGAGAAGCCGTGATACTGCACCGCTGTGGCGCTGATCTTGATGGACAGCGGCGCTGCCGGCGATGCAAGTGTGTCAAGCTGCGATCTGGTGATATTCTCGCTGACAGTGATCTTGCCGCCGTCTGCCAGCACATCAGCGTGCAGCGCGGTATTGGCGTTAACGATGCAGTAATACACAGAGGTGCTGCCGTCCCCCTGGAGGTAGGTCCAATTCGCAGAATCTACGGCCCAGTTGAGGATGCCGGTTCCGGCGGTATAGTGGAAGTTGTCCGCAGCGCGCGTCCAGCCGTTGGCCGTGATCGCACAGAACACATAGCAGGCCATCTCGCTGCCCTCGAAGTCCACAACGGCCTTTTTGATCATGTCCACGCCCGGGAGGATGACCCGTTGATCCGACCCTCCCGTTTCGGTCACGGTGAGCTCCTTCATCATTGCCACCCGCGCGCTGTCGCTCACCGTTGTCCCGGTTACATAGCGGGAGAAGGTCACGCCGGACAGAGCCGCGGCGATCAGTGCGAGATACAGCAGCACGGCGGAAAAAGGAAGCCGAAATTTTGCTTTTTTATTTTGATTTGTCTGTTGTTCCATGTTTCCGCCCCCTTGACCATGTGCAGTGTTTCTATTGTTGTCGTTTGCGGCGCACGAAGTCCGTGATGCCCGGCAGCTCCAGCAGCAGGCCGATCACCGCCAGCAGACTCAGTACCCCGGCCGGCGTCCGCACAAAGCGGATGACAGCGCCGATCTTCGGGATCACCAGCACGACCTTGCCGACAACGGCGTTCTGCGGGATGTCCGCGCCGTCGTCGGTGTTGTTGGCGTCGCCCTTTGTGCGATATCCGTTTTCGTGTACGGCGATAATGCGGTGCGTTACCGACATACCGCCGGTCTGATAGGTGACGATATCGCCGACCTTGTAGGCGTCCTGCCGGTGGGTGATGATAACGTCGTCCGGTTGGATGGCATCCGCCATGCTGCCGGTCAGCACTACGGCGGAGGAGAAGCCCAGCACCGTAGGCGCAGTCTGTCCGAAAAAGCGCTGCGCCGCAATACGGTACAGGCTGCCCAGCAGCACCAGCAAAACGACGGCCAGCAGCAGTATCCGCCATATCCACCGGATAACGGTCAGCGCTTTTTTAGCCTTCATCCGCGCTGCTCTTTTCTCCGCGTAACGGCCAGGAAGATACACAGGCCACCGCTGATCAGCATGAGCACGACATACCCCTCGATCATGCTGTCGTCTCCGGTCCTGACGGAGGGCCGGATGGGCTCGTTGCCTCCATCGCTGCTGCCGCCGCCCGTGTCGGAGACGACCAGATAAAAGCCCAGCGTCACCTGGTCCGCATCGCCGCCCGCGGCCTTGCTGCCCAGATAGGTGTCAAGCCGGTCACGCTCGCTGACGTCCGACGCATCCTCGTAGTTCCAAAACCAGTTGATGGTGAAGTCCTGTATCTTCTTGCCATCCAGCTTGCCGCTGACGGCGCGGATCACCGATCCCGGCTTGACCGATCCGGGAAGCGTGTAGTCGGAGGTATCCGAAAACCCCTCGCCCGAGAGCTGACTGCCGATGTCGAGAAGCGGCGAGGTCGAAAGGGAGTAGAGGATCGCCGTGTAGGTGATGGTCTGTCTGGCGTCGTTCTTGAGCCGGATGATGCTGTCCTTGCCGGTGCCGGGCGCCAGTATGCTTTCGGCGCTGACATTGCTGTGCGGCGTTTCGAAGAAGGACAGCTCCGCCGAGCCGTCCGGGCGCACCGAGGTCGCCGCATCCCAGACAAGCGAGCCTGTCTTGTAGGTGAGGGTATGCTCCGGCCGCTCTGCCGGAACGGCGTAGGTAAAGCCGACCACCACCGGCAGCAGCATGACCTGCAATATAAAGAGTATCAGTATGGCGGGAAACAGCCATGCCCGCAGCTTGTTGCTTCGATCCATATACACCTCGTCATGAAAAGCCGGGTTTTCCGGCAAAGCGGATATTGTCGTTTTTCGGGGTATCCGCACAGCGTCCGGCCGGAGGATGGCCGGCGGCTCTGCGGATAGTCCGAAAATATCCCCCCGCCCGCCACATGGCGGGGGGATATTGCCGTCAGACAGACGCGGTACGAAACCGGCAGATCAGTCGATCTGGGTAACGGTCGCAGCGAGTATAAGATCGAGGTGGGAAAAATAGTCGCCGACCCCTACGCCGGAAACGGTCGCACCTGGAGTGACAAGAGTACCCAGCAGCGTGTCAGCCTGATCCTTCTTGGCAATGCCAGCATCTTCAAAAGCCCACTCCCAGGACAGGGTGTAGGTACCGAACTCTGCGCCAAGATCTGTACCGGGTGCACAGTCCTTGGAAAGAGCGCTAAGTTTCGTATTGATATCGCTGATCGTACCGCTTGCCAGTTTAGTGCCACCCTTTTTCAGAGTGAATACAACGGGATAGTACGGCTCGGTAAGGGTGAACTTATCGATTGGATTGGCAGTGGTGAGGTCAAAATAGGTGCCTGCCTTAAGAACCACATCCGTTCCTGTCATAGAAAGCGCTACGCGTACCGCGACCTCGGGCGTTCCGGTAATGGAGAATGTAACAGCATCGTCCTCTCCTGTACCTGGTGCAACAAGACTATCAGTTGTAGTGGTAGCAACAGAGTTGAAACTAACACCGGTACCGGCATCAACCGTATCATAGGTGGTCTTAAATGCGGTATTATCATGAGCCTCTATCACCACGCCGAACCTGGCAACGCGGGCAGAGTCAGAAGCGCTTTTACTGGTCACATACTTTGCAAACGTACCGCCCACAAAGCATGAGGTGATCAGTACGAGAGCAAACAGAAGACCGGCTGCTCTCAGAGTCCAGTGCTTTTTTGAAGTCATAGGATATCCCCCTTCATCGTAAAAATTGTTGAGACGAACGTTTCGTCACTTGGGATCGTGAGACGACGGTCATCGCCTCAACACGAGGGCGTACCCTCAGTTATATCACCGCATCGCCGGCTGTGGCGCCGTCTCCGCGGAGGATACCTGCATTTACTCGGTGCTGCTGCCGCCATCCTTTTCTCCGGCGGCGGCCCGCAGCCGCTCCAGCTCCGCCTTCAGCGCCGCCGTTTCCTCGTCCTTTTTCCCGGCGCTCTTCTGGCGGCTGATGATGTCGTAGATGATGAACGCGCACACCGGTATGCCGATGAACACCGCCATACCCAGCGGCTTTTGCAGGAACATGGCGAAGTCACCCAGCTTGGGGATGCGGCCCTTATACAGGCCGAACACAACGTCCTCGCTGACCAGAGGATCCTCGGTGTTGTTGGCGTCGCCCTTGGTCAGAAAGCTGCGCTTGCCGTCCGCTCCGGTCTCCACCGCCACAATGCGGTGGGTGACGGCGATCTGACCGTCCATGTAGGAGATGATATCGCCGGCCTTCAGCTTGTCCACATCCGGCTTTACGGTGAAGATCAGGTCGCCCACCTCGATATGGTCCTTGGCGCTGCCGCTCATGGAGCCGGACTGCACCACCATGGGCGTGACGCCCAGCACCGAGGGCGGAAGCTCCGGGTGTATGATCCCCTTGATGATGATCGTCAGGTTGCCGACGAGCATGACGGCAAATATGACGCACAGCACCATCCCAATGGTAAATACGATTCGATTGGCTGTTTTCTTTTTAGCCATACGGTCATCCTCCCGATGTGGTATCGCAGGTTTTACTCCCCGCAGCGATGCGATCCCCGGCCAATGCCGGAAGCCCCGAAAGCCTGATGCGACAGCGGTTTCAAGGGTGCATAGGGCTGGTTCGGATCGCTTTGCGAAGCTGCTTTTCACTGGGAGATTATTGATGCGGACAAATTTGCAACATTGTAACATGATACACTCCAAAAATCAAACAAAATTCGACAAGTTAAAAAATTTTTGATACGGGCTAAAAATTTTTCATTTGCAGAAATATACGCAAACAAGATGAGGTGAAGCAGGCACAATTCTGCGCCTGCTTCACCTCATCGTATGCACTTGAAGCTCCGGCGGCCCTTGTCACCGCCTGATGCCCGCTACCTGATACATCCGTTCATCGGATATACAGATATCCACATCGCAGTACGGCGTCAGCAGCGCCCGCAGCGCATCCTCGTGCATCAGCCCGTTGGACACCGGATGGGCCGCACCGTTGTGGTGACTGTCGATGGCGGCCCGGCTCATGCCGTGGGCCACGGACAGCCGTCCGCCGGGCCGCACCAGCGATGCCAGATGGGCCATGAGCCGCGCCGGATCGGGGAAGTGGGGGAAGGCATTGTACACCATGACCACGTCGAATGTCTCCGGGAAGGCTGTCTCCTCCACATCGCCGCAGAGCACCTGCACCCGCGGCTCACCGGTGAATTTTGCTGCCGCGATGCGCGCCATCTCCGGGGAGATGTCGATGCCCGTGACCGATGCGCCCCGCGCCAGATAGTCGGGGAACAGCACGCCGGTGCCGCAGGCCACATCCAGCACCCGTGTGCCGTCGCCCACGCCCGCGTTGTCCAGTATGGCCTGGATCACCGGCTCGTGGCGGATCATCTCCGCGTCCCACACCGCTGCGCGCTTGTCAAAAAAAGCGATCACATCCCGCTTGTCGATCATCTCCGCACCCCCTGTACCATTTTTTCTATCGTACAGGATGCACGGTGACGGCGCAACCCCGGATGGGGGATAAAAAAGGGGCTGTATCCACGGATACAGCCCCTTTTTATACGGAGGTTACCTGAAAAACTCAAAGCGCGGCGCGTCCTTGGTGACGACGCCCGTCTCGATCTCGATGCCGTCACCGAAGTACCGGCGCAGCAGCGCCGTCAGC
>ERZ1026844.616-NODE-616-length-25080-cov-10.774985_pt1 | contig 25080 bp, 26 predicted proteins | sample MGYA00380152_ERZ1026844 | MGnify/ENA primary metagenome ERZ1026844 (study PRJEB33269, sample SAMEA4719788) | human gut metagenome | biome: human-associated habitat; feature: organic feature; material: feces | place: Cameroon | collected 2013-10 ... | reverse complement strand
AATTGCTTTTTTACCGGTTTTGTATCCTTCCCCTTTTCAATAACAGTCAGATTACAATGGTATGAATATGCGGATGATAATTCATTGCAGAACCCCAGGTATGAAGAATACAGATATACCCTATATCAGCTCCCAGGTACTTTGCATCTTTTGACAATTCATTCAATGTGGCTGACGCAGCATGATACAGTGCATCATATAACAGCTTCTGGTTGCTATAAATGATGGAATTCAATTCCTCAGGAACTGTGAATACTACATGATAATAGGGTGCATCAAGTAGCGTCCGGTCTGCAAGCAAAGTATAACGATCAGATCGACTTTTCCCATCACGGATGTGTATGGTTTTGTTCGTGCGTGAAATATCATCATAATGAAGATGTGTGACTTCTGAAACACGAAGTCCGCCTGAATACATAGTAGCAATCATAGCTTTGTGCTTCAAATTTGGCGTAGCATCAAGAATAGCTGATATTTCTGTTTTTGTAAGCACCGTTGGTAACTTTCTGTCCCTTTTCATACGAGGTATGTCATCATCATCCCAATTCTTCTTCAATACTTTCTTGTAAAAGAAGCGGATTCCTGAATGGTAGTGATTGTATGTTTCTGGTGAAATCCCGGAAAGTTTCTTTTCAGTTAGGAATATATCAACATCGTCAGTTGTTAATGCATCTATATCCTTGGCTGTGTGGTTCAAAAAATGAGCAACACTGGTACAGTATGCATGAATCGTGGAATCCTTGAGATTCCGTTTATTCGCAGCAGATCGAATCTGATTAAAAATTTCTTCGTACATAATAAAATCCTCCATGTAAAATCAGTAGTTAATGAAAAACCCTGCTTACATGGAGGTGCATTAGCATAATAAAACCGCTTGTCAGAAAAGTGGTCAAATGGTATTCTTTTCATAGGCAGTGGTGTCTTTCTGTATTGAATTGTTTTGTGTGGTAACTTTACAATATCAAATACTGGTAAGAATTGCCATTGCCTATTTTATTATTGAGAAAAAGAAAGCTGCGCCACAGCCTTGGCAGGCCATCGCGCAGCGATTTTGTTCAACTGGAATTTTTAGAGATGACAATAATTTTTCGTCAAAAGCTATTTTATAAGCCATCTTTCCCCATTCGGCATAATACGAACATCCCCCGGAATCCTTTCCAGAATCGTGCCGTCATGCAGAGAACGCACCACCGTTTCTTCACGATAGTCTGGGTCTTCATACCAAACATTGAAGTAAAGTTTGTCTCCATCACGGAAATTAAATGCTTCTCTATCATTGATTGTGAACCGTACATGTTCAGGCCAGATAATCTCGAATGTACCGTCCCTTGGCTGTCGAGTCAGCGATAACGGCGATGTATGAAGCATCAGATTGTAGCAGTCCTTCACTTCAGATAACGGTAGCCGCGCTACTTCCTGTACTTCCACTTGTTGATGCAAGAACCTCATAATGCGGATAACACTCTCAGTAAAGCTCACTGCCAATAGCACAACAGAACTGCCATCATACACCGGCGTGCCAAGATATTGTCCATCCGCAGAATGCACAGGCTCATAAATCATGCCGTCTGGGTAATGGATAAGATACAAACGGTTGCTCCGCACAAGATGTCCCTGTCGGAATAGTTCTTCTGCCTCATAGAGATCGCCGTGAATATAGTCCGTTGCCCAGTACCATTCGGCGATTCCTCCACGAATAAGTTCCATATTGGTCATACCATGTATATCAATGTTCTTCATGAATGCACCTCCCGTTCCACAAATATATATTGCTACAATACTCCGTAAAACCCCAATTTGAGAAAAAGCCCAAGGGACTTTAATGTCCCTTATGCTTTTCTCTTTTCTTTTGCTGTTTCAGTTCAAACATTCGCAGTTCGTGCGCCTCTTTTTTCTCACGGCTCCTCACTTTACGCTCCTGCTTGTTCTGTTCCTGTTGTAATTTCAATGCCTGCTGCGATTTATAGCAATCCAATAAATTATTGCATATAATTACACGAATGAAACCACCCTATGCAGTCCTTTGGACGAATTGTTAAAAATCCTTTTGAAATAGCTGATGGTAATTCCGATGCCATCCGTATCTTTTCTTTCCTTAAAAATGCTTTGAGTTTTGACCACATCTTTTCAATCGGATTCAGATCCGGACTATATGGGGGTAAATACAGATAGGTTACTTTTGAGCTGTCCAGTAGCTGTTTCACCGCTTTTGCATGATGGGAACGCATATTATCCATAACGATAATGTCTGCTTCTGAAAGCGTCGGCAGCAACTTTGTTTTCAGGTATTCTGCAAACCGCTCTGCAGTAGTTCCTCCCTGATAGACTGTATAGGCACAGTCTCCATTCAGACGTATGGAAGAAAGAACGGTTGTATTGCAGGGCGTGTTGAGTGGAGTTTTATCTACTGCTCTCCGGTTTTTCCATGCTCTGGCATAATGTCGCGTCATATTGATGTTTACTCCGCTTCGTCCAGAAAAACCAGATGATTTATGTCTTTCTCCGACATATGTTTTTTCCAATTCCTGCGTTTTTCCCTGACATCGGGGACGCTCCTGCTCTGAGGCATGAAGAGATTTTTTCTTGTAAGAATACCCGAGTTTAATAACTGCCTTGCGGACTGTTTCATTACAAACATGCAAACCAAGTTTATCAATGATTTCATCAATTGTGATATCTAGTTCCTGCTGAACCACCCGGTCAATGTTTTGGATATCTTCCAGTGTCAGAGCATGTTTACGACCTCTCTGTGATGTCATTGTTTTTACAGAACCTGTTTCACGCATTTGTTTTTCTAGGCGGTAAACAGTACTGGTATTCACAGAAAAACACTCTGCGATTTCTTTTGCATTGTGCGTTTTATTCCAAGCTTCAATAAGTAGTTTTCGTGTTTCATCATATAACATAATAATCACCTCTTGACTCTATCATAGACCTGTTGTCAAGAGTGTGCAGTATTTTTTGGAGTGCTATAATAGCTCTGCTACTAACTCTGTCAGATGAATATATCGAAGAATCTGTCTGGAACTATCTCCTGTATTCTGACTGACTTCTTCTGCCGCCAACTTCTTGCCAGCTTGGCAAGAAGTTAAATCAGACTGTTTTCCCTGACGCTTTAACGCCTCATATTTCATTTTATAAGCAAATGCCTTTTCACTGATCAGCAGCTCTTCTCGTTGAATGTTGGAATCTACCATAATCACCGTCGCTTCGTCATCCGTAAGATCTTTGATGATAACCGGTATTTTCTCTAGTCCAGCAAGTTCACATGCTCGTTTTCGCCGATGACCAGCTACCAGCTCATAACCACCGGATTCTCTCAACCGCACAATACCAGAAACCAACACGCCATATAGTGTAATACTTTCTGTTAGTTCTTCCATTTTCTTATCATCTATTTTTGTAAAATCATTTACTCTCTACACTTTAAATTATACAGGAAGCTACTTAACATAGTTCCTATCTGCAACATGTCTTTCGACAGGAACAGTCACTTAGGCTTGAGACCTATTGTTATGCTATAGATAAGAGATTTCATATGTTCACTTTTATCTATATTTATAAATATATTTCTATGTTTTTAGTCGCTTAACAATTAGTCCTACTGTAAAAACTATCGGATCCACCACTGCCAGATCAGGTACAGAAACAGAAGATGTACCGGGTAAAATGCGTAGCAGAAATACTGAAACCATTTTTTGTGATATCCCTGTTTTCCATTATACAGCCAGATAGGGATGAGCGCCAGTAATGCAAAGCTCTGCTGCGCAATTTCAAATTCATGTCCCAAAATGGTGACCGGATAATACAGATCACCCAGCATGATTACATTCAGATAGAACAGCCCTGCCACCTGCGCCACAAAGGACACCCGGTTTTTTTCCTAAAAAAATAAAACAGCAGAACGGTTAATACTCCGGCTGCATTGTAGTCCACCATGGTCAGAGTTCCCCAAATATAATCTCCAAGAATCACGAACACAATGGTAAGAACCAGTAGCCACTTTATCTCTGTTTTTCTGGCTTTTTCGATGATTTGCAGGGACAGCAATCCCAGAAGAAACGTCCACAGTACATTCTGATGAAACGGGTAAACAGGAGAGCTTCCCATAATCAGGTTAAATGGGATCTCTGAAACCAACGCAAAGACAAACAAACGACCCATGTATTTTTTCACATTGGAAGTATGGGCATAGCCCTCTGCGATCATAAATGCAAAAATCGGAAAAGCGAGTCTGCCTACACAGGTCAGCCATTCCTGACCGGGCAATAAGGTCGCCCACAAGTGATCGCACAACATCAATGTCATTGCAAGAATGTGCAGCATAAAGGAATCAATTCCTGTTTTTTCTTTCATGTACGTTGTGTCCTCCCTGTTTTCGTATATGATAAAACCCTGTAACCATTCCGCACCTTCGCAGTTACAGTAAAATAATATCTTATTCACCTTTTGTTTGCTATTCTATTTCTGCCGTGCCACCTGAAAACGACGTTGCTATTCACTTACGCAATCAGCCCTCCTTTTGCAAAGCAAACCTTTCTATCAGGGCTGCGAATGTTATAATTCGCTGGATACCAATGAACTGTAACAAAACGACCAGCCGAAAACAGTTCGGCTGGTCGAGGGATTGTTCCGCTTTACGGATCATCTTATATATGGGTAACCACAGCTGTGATCAGTTTTTTAAACTCCACCGCTACACGGTCTGCAGTTTCCTGAACTTCTTTGTGGTTTAGAGGCTGTGTAGACACTCCGGCTGCCAGATTTGTAATGCAGGAAATACCGCAGACTTCCATTCCCATGTGATTTGCCGTCAGCGCTTCACATGCCGTGCTCATTCCTACTGCATCTCCGCCCCAGATTCTTGCCATTCTGACCTCTGCAGGTGTCTCATAAGCCGGTCCGGTAAACTGGACGTATACACCTTCCTGCAGCTTAATACCCAGTTTATTTGCTTCTTCTTTGATGATATTTCTCATTCTGAGACTGTATACTTCACTCATATCCGGGAATCTCAGCCCAAATTCGTCTATATTTTTTCCGATCAGCGGGCTTGGAATTCCGGTAGTGATATGATCTGTGATAAGCATAAAATCTCCTGGTTTGTAATCCAGGTTCACGCCGCCTGCTGCATTCGTAAGAACCAGCTTTTTCGCTCCCATCATGCCCATCAGTCGGGTCGGCAGTACAACATCTGTCATCGGATACCCTTCATAGTAATGAACTCTTCCCTGCATGATCACAACCGGCACCTCATCTACATAGCCGAATACAAATCTGCCCTTATGTCCCGCAACTGTAGAGGTCGGAAATCCTTCAATCTCTGTGTACGCAATCGTTGTCTCGATTTTGATCTGATCTGCATAATCCCCCAGACCAGATCCCAGAATCAGTGCAACCTCCGGCACAAAATCTGTTTTTTCTCTCACACTTGCAAGACATGTTTTGACTTTCTCATATACCTTGTTCATACCTGTCCTCCTCTTTTCTATACTCTGTCTATTTTTTCCTCTATGATCTTTTTCAATCCTTCATACTGTTCCGGATTAATCAGAATCTGATTGCCGTTCTTTGTAACCAAACCTTCATCCAGAAATTTGCGGATAGCTCTGCTGATACTTTTTAGGCACAGCCCCGTCTCATCTGCCATACTGGTTCTGCTCTCTTTGATACAAAGAACACCGTTTTTATTATGCTTTTCATAAAGCTCCACATATAAAAATGCCAGTCTGTCGGCCCCCTGAAGGAATAAGTACAGACGATTCCGTCTTACCTCTTCGAGCAGGGAAGTCGCACTGATTTTTGCTTCCAGCCGAAATGCTTCGATATCTGAATTTAGCCATTTTTCATACTTTGCACGAGCCACCTTCACAAGAATACAATCCGTCTCTGCCTGCAGGGTCGTCTTAAATTCATCAATTTCCATCAGCACTTCCATTCCACCAAGCGCCAGCATATTTTGCGGCTTCATAAAGTCAAATGTAATGCCTGAGATACGATAATCCGTGGCCTTAACCTTTCCGTTTCCAACAAAATAGATGGTTTCTACCGGTTCATTTTCCCGAATAAAAATAGTTCCTGCCGGAATTGTTTCCACCACCATAGCATCAATCAGCCATAAGGGGGCAGTCCTGAAATAATCTTCAAACTGTCTTCGCCTTTTCTTTTCCACATTTTTCAGGAAAGGCAGTACTTCGTGCAAGTATTTATTTTCCATAGGCCTACCTCATTTTGTTCATCTTATCTGCCAGAAACTGAATGACCGGTCCTGCCGTTAACGCCGTAATTATTGTAATTACACCCGGTTTTCCGCCTAAGATCGTTCCAATTATAATACAACTGATATCAAAACCAATTTTTACCGTACGAAATTCTTTTCCAAGTCTGTCTTTGATCACCATGACTACACCGGTAAAGGGATCCAGTCCGATATCAGCGGTGATATACATCGCTACTCCGGTATATAGCATCAGACACCCCAGAACAGCTCCTAAAATCTGCGTTACCGGATTCTGCACAGGAAAGATACTATGGTATAGCTTCCCACCCAGACCGACAATTGTACCATATGGAATACAGTATACAAGTGTTCCAATATTCACATACTTTCTACCGGTAAAAAACACCAGTACAGTTAAAACAACATTTACAAGATTCGATGCCGTTCCAAGCTGTTCCGAAGTAAGTCCAGCTGCGCTTCGTATTCCGTCGTACATCATTCCGACCGGATCATTTCCAAGCGCCGCCGCCGCATTAAATGCGACACCGACACCTACCAGTATAATTCCGATCACCGCCAGAAGCAACCTTGATATCTTCTTTTTCTTCAAAATTTCTTCCTCTATTCTAACCTATTTGTAACTCTTCAGCGCCATGCGAAATGGAAGAAAAATCGCAAATTATGCTTGCATACAGCGCTTTTTCCGAAATATCATATGGTGGAATGGGGCTCTGAACGCAGTTACCCTAATTTTTCCAGTATGGAATGTCCGATCGTTCCTTCCGGCATAGCCACATCAAAGTTTTCTGCAATAGATGCTCCGATGATAGCAAAGGTATCCTCGCCTTCCAGTTTGCCTCCTTTTTCCATCCGTTTCGAATAGGCAATAAAAGGAACATATTCTCTTGTATGGTCTGATCCGGTATATGTGGGATCGTTTCCGTGATCCGCTGTAAGAATCAGAAGATCATCCTCTTTCAGCTGTTCCAGCAATACACCAAGATTTTTGTCAAATTTCTCAATCTCATGTCCATAGCCTTCTGTATTTCTTCTGTGTCCCCAAAGCGCATCAAAATCAACCAGATTGACGAAACACAATCCATGAAAATCTTTTCTGCTGATTTCAATGGTCTGCTCCATTCCGTTGACAGAGCTAGTGGAATGATAAGTTTCTGTAATTCCTTCCCCGCAGAAAATATCATGAATCTTGCCCACACCGATCACATCCAGACCTTTATCCTTCATAGCATTTAATACTGTAGAACCTGTCGGTTTCAGCGCATAATCATGACGATTACTGGTGCGCTTGAATTCGCCCTTTTTCTTTCCCACATAAGGTCGCGCGATAACCCTTCCCACTTTCCATTCATCTTTCAGCGTGATTTCTCTTGCGATTTCGCAGCAGCGATAGAGATTTTGCAGGTCAAAGGTTTCTTCATTTCCACAGATCTGGAGTACCGAATCTGCGGAAGTATATACGATCATGGCACCGGTGTTGATTTCTTCTTCTCCCAGTTCTTCAATGATCTGGGTTCCACTGGCACTCTTATTACCGATGACTCTCTTTTTGCACCTTTTCTCCAGTTCTGCGATCAGCTCTGGCGGAAAGCCATGCTCTGTAAAGGTAATAAATGGTTTTTCCGTCTTAATTCCCATCATCTCCCAGTGTCCGGTCATGGTATCTTTTCCGTTGCTCGCTTCCCCCAGACGGGCATAACGTCCCATAGGTTTTGCAGCTTGTTCCATGCTTCCACCACAATGGAGATTCAACATTCCAAGCTTTTTCAGATTTGGAATCTCCAGAGTTCCCATCTGGTTCAGGATATGTCCAAATGTATCTACCCCTACATCTCCGAACTTTTCAGAATCCGGCATAGCTCCGATACCCAAAGAATCCAGGACAATCACAAAAATTCTGTTGTACTTCTTCATCTTCGTCTACCTCTTCTCTTATTTCTTTTCTGCCAATTTCCGGTACAGCTTTTCTTTGACAGTTTCTTCCGCAAAAGCCGCATCTACTGCATTCCTCATCAGAAGCAGGACCTCCTCATCCCGGATTCCGTATGTGTTTTGAATAAATTCCAGTTCCTTTGTCATGGTTGTGTCGCTGACCGTCCGGTTATCCGTATTCACGGTGACCATTGCACCATGATCCAGAAATTCCCGGATCGGATAGAATTCCGGTCCCGGTACAGCTCTGGTCTGCAGATTGCTGACAGGGCACATCTCAATCCCAATCTTTTTTTCTGCCAGTTTCCGGATCACATCCTCATGACCTCTCATGGCAATCCCATGTCCGATTCTCTTTGCACCGGCTGCCACTGCATCTGTGATATTCTCTACACTGCCGCACTCGCCGGCATGAATCGTAAAGGGCATACCGATATTTCTTGTTTTTTCAAACAGATTCATAAATTGTGACATGGGATAAGAAGCTTCTGCCCCGGCAAGATCCACTCCGCAGACACCTGATCCAAGAAGTTCTCTTGCAGATCTGATCATCCGCCAGTTCTCATCTTCTTCCAGATGGCGCATGGCACAAGCGATCACTCCGTACTCGATGTCAAACTCCTGTTTTCCTCTTTCCAGTCCTTGGATCAGTGCTTCCATTGCCTTTTTGCAACTCATGGTTGCTGTTTCCGAAAAAAGTGGTGCAAAGCGGATTTCTGCATAGCATACATGTTCTTGGCTCATGCTTTTCAGCACATCGTAGCCGGCCTCTTCCAGACCTTCTTCGTCTCTGAGGCACTGACATGGCAGATCAAACTTTTCCAGATACTCTGCGAGGCTTGTACAGTCATCCGATACACTCAGTTCTTCTTTTTTTACGGATCTTCCCAGTCTTTTTTCTATAAATTCCTTGCTGAGGGATCCATCCAGGTGGCAATGCAGCTCCACCTTCGGTAATCTTAGCAGATCTTCCCGTGTCATAACTTTTCACCACTCCAATCCTTGTTCACTGCTTCCGCTCTATAAAAGGTTTGATGGTCCAAATCCCAGAGGCAGCAGCTCTTTTAATGTAAAAATATCATAATTTTCCTGATCCACGGCCAGAATAATCCGAAAAGTCTCCGGATCACAAAATTCCATCATTACCTGACGGCACACACCACATGGGGCTGCATATTCCGTCAGTACTCCATCTTTACCGCCTACGATGCAGATAGCCTGAAATTCTCTGACTCCTTCACTGACTGCCTTGAAAAAAGCTGTCCGCTCTGCACAGTTTGTGGGCGTGTAAGCGGCATTTTCAATATTACAGCCTGTGTATATATCTCCCTTCTTTGTCAGAAGCGCCGCTCCGACTTTAAAACCGGAATAAGGAGCATAGGAAAAATCCAGCTGTTTGATCGCTGAGTCGATCAAGCTTTTAATCATTGCTTTTTCCATATCATACACCTCTCATTCTTTTAATAGCCAGTTGCTTCCTCATTTTTTACAATTTTCACAATTCTGCTGGTTCCCAGACGGTCTGCTCCCAGTACCAGGAATTTTTCCGCATCATCAATAGAGGAGATTCCGCCTGCTGCTTTCATCTTTACATTCGGTCCGATGTGTTTGGAAAACAGTTCAATATCTGCAAAAGTAGCGCCTGCTCCGCCAAAACCGGTGGATGTTTTGATATAGTCTGCTCCTGCGTTTGTTACGATCTCACACATTTTGATTTTTTCTTCTTCGGTAAGAAAACAGGTTTCGATGATCACTTTCAGGATTTTCTCTCCACATGCAGCTTTTAAGGTTCTGATCTCTTCTTCAATACGATCGTATTTTTTATCTTTCAGCCATCCGATATTGATCACCATATCAATCTCAGAAGCTCCGTTTGCCAGAGCATCTTTGGTCTCGAATTCTTTTGCTGCCGTTGTCATATAACCATTTGGAAATCCAATAACGGTACATACCGGAATTCTTCCGTTCATGTATTCCGCTGCTTCTTTTACATAGCTTGGTGCAATGCATACAGATGCTGTCTCATATTTCATCGCATCATCACAGATCTGTTTGATTTCTTCCCAGGTAGATCCTTGAAGAAGCAGTGTATGGTCTACGTGTTTTAATATTTCTTTGATTTCCATCTTTTTATCTCCTTTTTAAATAACCAATCTATTGTTCTGCCTGATCTTCTTTGATCAGATTACGGATGGCTTCCACTGCCACCTGAATTGCCATATCGGTGTCGTGTACAACCGGATTTTCCAGTCCTAGACTTTCTCTCTCCTGATTGGCAACTACCAGGAAGCAGGAGCCTGCTCTTACTCTTAATTTTCCTGCCACAATGAAAAGTGCTGCAGACTCCATTTCTGAAGCGAGACATCCCATCATTTTCCATGCGTTCCATTTGTTGATCAGTTCATAACCAACCGGCATTTTCTCCGGCTCGTGCTGTCCGTAAAATGCATCCTTACACTGTACCACACCGGTATGGAACGTATACTCTTTTGCTTTTGCAGCCGCAACCAGTGCATTGGTCACATCCAGGTCTGCTACCGCCGGATATTCGATCGGTGCATATTCTTTGGAGGTTCCTTCCATACGGATGGCACCCGTCGCAATGACCACATCACCGCTTTTTACCTCTGTCTGCATTCCTCCGCAGGTTCCGATTCTTAAAAAAGTATCTGCTCCGCAGCGGTACAATTCTTCCATCGCGATGGATGCGGAGGCTCCGCCGATGCCGGTAGAAGTAACACTGACCTTTACTCCATCCAGCGTTCCGGTATAGGTAACATACTCCCGGTTATCTGCAATCAGAACCGGATCGTCAAAATACTTTGCAATTTTCGCACAGCGTTTCGGGTCGCCCGGCAGCAGAACGTAACGTCCCACTTCTCCATTTGCTACCTGAATATGATACTGTCTGCCTGGGTCTTCTGAATAATTTTTCACGATATTTCCACCTTTCTTTATCTCTGTCCCTTATCATACGGAATACCTTCCGCCTTCGGTGCTCTGGAGTTCTTGGATACAAAGACAAGAACCAGCAGAGAAATGATATACGGGAACATATTGTACAATGTGCTTGGAAGCTTTAATGCCACCAGAGCCGGGAATCCGGTATATACGTTGGAAAGTGCACGGAACAGTCCGAAAAGAACGGCTGCCATTCCGATATTCACCGGTTTCCACTGTCCGAAAATCATAACAGCCAGGGCAAGGAAGCCAAAACCTGCCACACCGTTTTCAAATTTCCATTCACTGACACCGGCTGTGATATAAACCAGCCCGCCAAGGCCTCCAAGGACTCCGGAAATCAGAACTCCGGCATAGCGCATTTTATACACATTGATTCCCACAGAGTCTGCCGCCTGTGGATGCTCGCCACATGCCATCAGTCTGAGGCCGAATTTTGTTTTGTATAAAACAAGATAAGCCACAATCAGAATCACCAGGGCCAGCAGCATAAACCAGCTGAATTCAAATCTACCGATATTTACAAGAAATGCTTTCTTTGCATGCTTATATGCTACGGTGGAAGATACATTATCCACACTTTCTGCTGTATTAATCGCTCTTACAATAACAACTGCCGCAGCCGGTCCCAGAAGATTCAATGCCGTGCCGACCAGCGTCTGGTCTGCATTAAAATGAATGGCTGCCACTCCAAGAAGCAGTGAGAAAAGCATTCCCACGACCACACTTGCCAGAATCACCAGAATGATCACTAACGGCGCTGCTGTGGAATCCGGAAGGTATTTCATCATCAGTGCTCCGCCAAGGGCTCCCATAACCATGATTCCTTCCAGACCGATATTAATCACACCACTATGTTCGGAAAAACATCCGCCAAGAGCAACAAGAATCAATACTGACGCAAAAATTAACGTATACTGGAGTAATAATGTCATGCTTTTGTTCCTCCTTTTCCTGCTTTTGCTGCCTTCTTCTCCTCTTTTTTATCTAGGTATCTGTTAAACCAGAGCCGGAAGAAGAATACAAATCCGCAAAGATAAATGATGACTGCTGAGATCAGATCAGAAATCTGTGTGCAGTACATGGTTTTATCCACATAGGTACCGCCACTGGTGATATGCTGGATAAAATAAGACGAAAAGATGGTTCCGATCGGATTCAGGCCTCCCAGGAAAGCTGCCGCGATTCCGTTAAATCCCATGCCCGGCACACTTGTCTGCTGTACCATCCAGGTCTCGATACCACTGAGGAAGAACACGGCCGCACCGATTCCGGCTAATCCTCCGGAGATCATCATCGTCAGGATGATATTTCTCTTTTCTTTCATGCCGCAATACTTGGCAGCATTTTTATTCATACCGGTTGCTTTCAGTTCATAGCCGAATTTCGTTTTTTCCAGCACAACCCATACCAGAATTGCCATGATCACGGCCAGAGGAAGTCCAATCGTCACAAACTCATTGTTGGAAAACAGTTTATCCAGTCCGGCATTTGGAAGGAGCGCACTCTTATTTCCACTTTTCAGCGCCACGGTGTACGGTGTGGACTCTGCTTTTACTTTTGTAAGCAGCATATTTACGGAATAAAGGGAAATCCAGTTTAGCATAATACAGGAAATCACTTCATTTACGTTAAAATAAGCTTTCAGCGCACCGGAGATTCCGCCAACCAGTGCTGCGGCAACGATTGCTGCCAGGAGACATACATACCACGGCATGTTAAACTGCAATGCAAAGTACAGAGAAGCTCCGGCTCCCACGACATACTGTCCTGCTGCTCCGATGTTGAACAGACCAACCTTATAGGCAAACAGAACCGATAAGGAGCACATCAAAAGTGCAGAGGCCTTTACCATCGTTGTTCCGCAGTATTTCATAACCGCCGCATGGCTTGGATAATAAAAATAGTTTTTGAGAATCGCCATGACTGCTCCGGAAGCCCCCTTCGGATTGATGATCAGAAGTACAAGATAACCGATCAGAAGTCCGAGCACGATGCATAAAAGGGATGCGATGATCGTCTGGACTGCGGTATTGCGCAGAATACTTTCTTTCTTTTGGTCTTTATTCATTGCTCTTTGTCTCCTTTCTCTTTGAACCCGCCATGTAAAGTCCAAGTTCTTCCACCGTTACTTCTTTGGGGTCAAATTCTCCGACGATTTCTCCTTCGTACATAACAAGGATACGGTCCGAAACATTCATTACCTCATCCAGTTCCAGACTTACAAGCAGCACACCTTTCCCGGCATCTCTTTCCTTTACCAGCTGCTTATGCACATTTTCAATGGCTCCTACATCCAGTCCACGTGTAGGCTGCACTGCGATCAAAAGTTCCGGGGTTTTGTCGATCTCACGGCCGATAATGGCTTTCTGCTGGTTTCCTCCTGACATCGATCTCGCTTTTGTGATCGGTCCCTGGCCGGAACGAATATCGTATTCCTCGATCAGACGTTTTGCATAGTCGCGGATTGCTTTTCTCTTCAGAAAACCGAATTTGTTGGTAAATTCTGGTTCGAAATATCTTTGTAATACCAGATTGTCCTCCAGCGAGTAGTCCAGAACCAGTCCATGTTTATGTCTGTCTTCCGGGATATGGCTCATTCCGGAAGTAAGTCTCTTTCTGATCGGCATATGCGTAATATCTTCCCCGTTCATCACCACTTTTCCACCGGTGATCGGTTCCAGACCGGAAAGGCCATAAACAAATTCTGTCTGTCCGTTGCCGTCAATCCCGGCGATGCAGACGATCTCGCCTCTTCTTACCTGCATGGATACACCATTGACTGCATTATTTTTATGACGTTTGGACGCCACTGTCATATTCTGGATGTCGAGAACAACATCCCTCGGGGTTGCCGGCTCTTTCTCTACAACAAAATTGACATCCCGTCCTACCATCATGGCAGAAAGCTTTTCCGGCGTAGTGTCTTTGATTTCTACGGTTCCGATGTATTTTCCTTTTCTTAAAACGCTGCAGCGGTCTGCAACCTGCATGATTTCTGTCAGCTTATGGGTAATGAAAAGAATACTTTTTCCTTCTGTTGCCAGGTTTTTCATAATCTGCATCAGTTCCTGGATTTCCTGCGGAGTCAGAACAGCAGTCGGCTCGTCAAAGATAAGGATCTCATTATCTCTGTAAAGCATCTTCAAAATCTCTGTCCTCTGCTGCATACCAACCGTGATATCCTCGATGATCGCATCCGGTTCAACCGCTAGGCCATATTTTCCGGACAGTTCCATCACTTTCTTTTTGGCTCCTTCTTTCTGAAGAAATCCTTTTTTCGTTGTCTCGACACCAAGGATGATATTGTCCAGAACGCTAAAGCATTCTACCAGTTTAAAATGCTGATGTACCATTCCGATTCCAAGGTCATTGGCATCATTTGGGTTATTGATCTCCACTTTCTTTCCATCTTTATGAATTTCTCCTTCTTCCGGCTGATACAGACCAAAAAGAACACTCATAAGTGTGGATTTTCCCGCTCCGTTTTCACCAAGCAATGCATGGATCTCACCTTTTTTCAACTGGAGTGTAATATGATCATTGGCGATGATTCCGGGGAATTTTTTTGTGATTCCCAGCATTTCTATAGCATACTCACTCATTTTCCTTTCCTCCTTGTCTTTTACAGGATCAAGAGACCTGTTTTTGAGCTCCTTCCCACATTCGTAAGACACAAGAGGGAAGTGTTCTCCACTCCCCTCTCTTTCGTGCTTCTGCATTATGTCTAAGGTTCTGTCTTATTTGATGCTGCCGTAATCATTTACTTTGATTGTTGTTTTCGGCATTTCGGAAATGTCTCCGCTTACTTCGATTTCTCCATCGTAAAGTTTTTTAACCAGTTCTTTGTAATCATCCTGTGTAAATCCGTCTGCCCACTGGGTGGTATCCATAGGAAGCTGAACGAAATTGTCTTCCGGATTCTCTGATACAAGACCAAGGTTGTCAATTTTTCCTACATAATCTTTCCATTCACCGGCTTTGATTGCGGTAAGAAGTGTATTAACCGTAGTAGAAAGACCTTTCATTGCCGATGTAATGGTCAGGTCATCCTGGAACTCATCGATGACTCCGGACTGATCTGAGTCAACACCGATTACTTTTCCGCCTGCTTTTACTGCCGCTTCTGCTGCAGATGTATAGATACCGCCGCCACATGCGAATACAGCTTCTACTCCTTTGCTTCCGTACCAGGTATCCATATAAGCTGTGATATCTGCGTCACCGTAGAACTGTCCGCCGCATACATACTCAACAGACACATCGTTCGTAATGCCAAGCTCTTCTGCTGCTTTGTCAGCACCCTGTACATATCCGTATCCAAAACGGGTAACGGCCGGAACGGACATTCCTCCGAGGAAGCCCAGGTGTTTATAGCCAAGCTTTACAGCTGCGTAACCTGCCATGTATCCGGAGATTTCTTCCTGGTAAGTACAGCAGTATACGTTGTCTGTATTATAGTACTCGGTTACATCGTATTCATCCGGATTGTAGGTGTATCCCTCGCCGACACCTTTTTCACAGATATCTCCCGCACTTACGTCCAGTGCTACAAATTTTACATCCGGATAAAGAGAAGACTGATCGACAACTGCTGCTGCAAACATATATCCGGGAAGAACGATGACGTTAGCTCCGTCGGCTACTGCCTGGTCTACGCTTGCGTTACGTGCTTCATCCGAATCGCTTTCCGGTTTGTAATAGTTGAATTCCACCCCGTTGTCTGCCGCCCACGATTTACACGTTTCATAGGTTGTCTGATTAAAACTCTGGTCTGTGATATCTCCGGAGTCCGTGACCATGGCCACCTGCATATCTGTGCTTTCACCTTCTTCAGATGTCTCTGCGGAGTCCGGAGCTTCTTTCGTATCCGCTGTTTTCTTATCACTTCCTCCGTTGCTTCCACATGCTGTAAATGAGAATGCCATTACACCTGCCATTAATACTGCTATTACCTTTTTCTTCATAATCCTTATTTTTCCTCCTTTGTTGTTTTTTTGTCGAACCTGATATATATAATCTGACACATGTGCCAGATCTTCCACAGGACTTATGTCCCTTTTTTGCATATTTTTTATAATTCGTATGATTCTACCAGTTTTGCATGATTTTTTTTGTGCATTTTTTCTCTTGTTTTGTGTTTTAAAGTTGATTTATTTATATTTTTTGTGATTTTCTTTCAGTTACCTCATCTGTTTTTAGTCACAACAAGCAACTAAAAACATATTTCTCATACTACTTCATCTGTCTTCTTCTGTATGTTTTTCCACCTATTTTGTACATTTTTCCCATTTTTTATAAAGATACCGTTTTTTTCATTTCTTTTTTTGTAATTATTCAGAGCCATACGACACGAGAAAAAGACGGATCCTACTTCCGTAAAGGAACCGTTTTTTTCCGGAATTGTCCTCTTTTAATCCTGAAACCGGAAAGCTCTCTCTTTGCTTTCATCAAAAAATAGGCTTCGCCTATTCAACTCCCCTGCCCCTCAATCTTGAGGGGTTGGGGTTTCTTTTTCTCCTCTTTTCCTGCATAATAGACTTATGAATATCTTGCAAAGAATCTTTACTGACTATTATGAGGAAATCAAATATACCCTACATCCCAGAGATTCTGAGATGGAAAATATCGATAAAATGCTGAATTGTGGCGATCCTTCTTTTGACGGTGCCATGTATGTCTGTACCACTTGCCACAACATGAAATTTGTTCCCGGTTTTATTTGTGTGCTTCACACTTTCGGTCGCCCTCTTGAATGGAATCCACGTATTCACTGTATTCTTTCGGAAGGCGGTTTTTCTGACAACGCTATTTGGCGTCCGGTAAAACATTTCAATTACACTTATCTACGCAATGCTTTTCAAACCGCTTTACTCAATGAAATGGAGCAGCATATCGAACCTTCCTTCAAAAAGATTAAAGCTTATATCTATCACAAGGACAAAAACGGCTTTTATGTCTATGCCAAGCCTAATCTCTGCGACCCTAATACTGTCATGAAATACATTGGCCGCTATCTTGGCCGTCCGGTTATTGCCTTAAAACAGATTGATTCTTACGATGGCGAAAATGTTACTTTTCACTATAATCGTCACGAAGATAATGCTTATGTTAAACGTACGATTCCGGCAATCGAGTTTATTAAACTTCTTATCCAACATATACCGGAAAAACATTTTAAAATGATCCGCTACTATGGTCTCTATGCGAGACACCGCGAAATTGACACTATAGCAATCCAATAAATTATTGCATATCGGATCATGACAACACGTCTGTCTGAGGTATCAGAGGAACAAAAGAAGCAGTCAGCGTAAGCGGCAGCTTCTTCGGAAAGGAGTTTTCATGAATGAGAAGAAATACACAGACAGTTCCGCTAAGAAGTCCACCTCCAAAGAAAAGGCATCCAAACTGAAAAGTGAAGCATCGGCAAGAAATAGTTACCGGAAAAAGCTGAGGTATGGGAAGAAAGATAATACGCTCACAGTTGAAGATGCCAGGAAATTTCGCAAAATGAAGAAACAGGGAAGAAGAAAAATCTATAAGGAAACGGTGGCTGCCAACACGGTCCGAAATGCTGGAAATCAGAGTGAAGATAAGAATGGCAGTACAGACAGCCTGAATATGGGAATCACCGCAGTAGAAGCTGGAATGGGAAAAATCAGGGCTTATGGGATGCAAAGCAAATATGGGGCAAAGATCCATAAACGCACTGAGCAGACTGTCCAGCGGAAAAATAATGGAACTGAGCAGATGAGCAGAGACACCGTAAAAGCTTCCAGAAAAAAACTGATGCAGAGGGAATTTGCAGAAACAGCGTCACAAAAGCAGAGGAAAGAGGCTGCTAACGGAGCTGGAAGCGTCGGTAAGAAGTTTACGGATAAAGCAGAGGATCTGGCAGGGAGACTTGCGGAATGGATCAGAGAGTCAGTTGCTGAGCATCCATTATTTCTTGTTTCAATAGCTGCGATTATGATCGTTGTGCTCATTGTATCCGGATCACTGACTTCCTGCTCAGTGCTGGGCAGTCTGATCAACAATACGACATTAGCATCTTCTTTTACCGCTGAGGATGCAGATATCCGACAGGTAGAAGCGGATTATATTGCCTTGGAAACGGAACTTCAAAAGAAGGTGGATCATGTAAAAAGGGATCATCCAGGATATGACGAGTATAATTTCACCTTTCCGTCAGTGAATATTCAACATGAGGCGGCACCTCGTTAAACTGCTGTCTTAAAATAAGACCTTGAGAAAATCCTTAAGGCAGCAAAAGCTGCGCCTGTGGGTCTGGGTCTGTACGACCAGATGCACTTAACTGTTGTGAATAACCGGAATGATGGTATCCAGCGCTGCAATGATAGCCCACAATATGGTTCTTGAGGCAACAGATCTCGATCTCGGTGCCTGCTATCTTTGGGGTGTATTTACCGCAGTATCCAATACACCTGATTTGCTTGCAAAACTGAATCTGCCGGATGGTTATGAACTGCTTGCCGCTATTGATGCCGGTCCCACCTCTGAAACCTATGAAGCAGGAGAAATTCCTAAAGATAAAATTTCTGTCAACGCAGTAGACTACTTTTCCAGCAAACCAAATGTTTCTTTTGAAATTCATCATTCATAAAGCGAATCCAGTGTAAGTAACAAAAGTTCTTCATCTTTTAGATTTTCTACCCATTCTGTGTAACCGGATAATGAAAAGAATATATATTTTGAAACGTCATATTTTGAAGCGATAACTTTTCCTCTTCTGACCAAAGTTTCATAAACACCTTTATCGATCTTCTCATTCTTAAATTTGCACTCTCCAATAACCGCTTTTTTATCGATATCCGATATGCCGACAATATCTATATCCGCGGACTGCGCTCTTACATTACCACTCTTGTCGGTAATATTTTCCGCGCCCCACCAACAGCCTACTGAAGTAAGAAAACAACCATATTCGCCTGTTATTCCCTTTTTCAAAGTATAATATCTGCACATTTCTTCAAATACAGTTCCCATAAAAGAATGCAAAACCGGCTTGACTGCCTTCTGATAATAAAGTTCTCCCTGCCCCATCTCAATTACACTCGTGCCCTTTGGAATAAACTCATACCAGAACTTAAACATATAGTCTTTTAAAACATATTGTGTTTTCTTTTTATTCTTTTCGTCTGTGATACATTTTTTCTTCTCAACCAGTCCAACATTGATCAGTTTATCCAAGGAATATAATACGGTCTGTTCTTTTTCGCCAATTTTCCCTGCGATCGTATTAAGCGTGTTTTCTCCTGACGCAATCTGCTCTACAATATTATTTACAATTGATATATCTGCAAATTCCTGTGTCAACAAATTTCTGGTCTCATCATACAAATATCCGTCTGTCCGGAAGAAAAGCCTTACAATATTCTCATCAATACTTTTTGTCGCATCAATCATCGACAAATACTTTGCGACACCTCCGGTGATGCCATAGCAGATCGCTTTATCTTCATTTGAATAGTTTGGTACAAATTTAGCCGCGTCCAGATAATCAAACGCCTCCAACTTAATCTGAGAATCTCTTCTTCCAAAAAGAGGACTCTTTTCACTAAGAACTTTCTTTTCCATAAAACTTAGTGCCGAACCGCATAAAATGATTTTTAAATTTTTATCCTTCCAGGTCGTATCAATATATTTCTGTATGATTGATAAAAGAGCCTCGTCTTTTTCAGCCCAATATGGTAACTCATCAATGACAAGCACCAGCTTATCACTGCCAATGCTTTTACCAATAAAATCAAAGACTGCTTCCGTTGTATGGAAGCTTATATCCTCCATCCCCGGCATCATCAAATCTACTACCTGTTGGGAAAACAATTCTAAATTTCGATTCTTTCCAACCTTTGTTGCTGTATAAAATATAGTTTTTTTATCTTTGACAAATTCTGCAATCAGTGTAGACTTTCCTATACGTCTACGGCCATATATCACGGTCATTCCAATTCCGTCTTTGTCATAGAACTCTTTTAGAGATGCTAACTCTCTTTCTCTACCAATAAACATATAAAGCGCCTCCATTTATTCAAATTATTTTTGTTAAAATCTATTTGAACAAAATGTTTCTGAATTAAATTTATCACACAGTTTTATATATGGCAATTAATTTTCTTAAAATTCATTTTGCTCCCCTTCACAAATTGCTATTTTTAATATTTCTTTTGTCGCTTCATTCATTTAAATGTCCCCTCTTTAAATATTTTATAAATCCTTTTCCAGATAACCGCAATTGCAATAAGGACGGTTCCTAATGGTATAAAGAACCGTTCCTATTGACTGCAAACTGGAGTTTCATAAATTCACATATTAGAAATTCAGTTTATATCCATTACCTTGTAAACCACTTGAAACTCCTCACAAAGAATCCTTGTTTGTCCATTGAATTCAGTTTTAGTTTCTTCAAATTCTTTTGTAAAGAATTCTTCATGAACCGCTCTCCAATATGCAAGACTTCGGTCTCCTTCCCCTTCCTTGTAAGCGTGTTCCTCTGATACTTCATCAAATGGAACCACTGTGGTCTTCGTGGTTTGAATAACACAAACGGCCTCATCCTTTGCGTCCAAAATAACACTATAGTCACCCGGCTGTGGTAATTGCTCCTCTTCTCCTTCCATAAAATATAAATCATATCCGGATGCAGTTGCAGTCTTGATTCCCTTTAATACAAGGTCTGCCAGTTTATCCGGAGCATCTCCAAATCTCCACGCTTCATAAGGTGTATCAATATCTATCTTCTCTTTCTCGCAATATGTTTTCCACAATTCTTCTGCTCTCATAATTCTCCAATCTGCAACTTCCGATTTGCTTAATGCTGCAAACTGGAAGCTATAGAACTTTTATTTCAATGGCAACAACACCATATTGCTCTATCATTTCGTTAGAATAATACATGAGCATTTCTTTTGGATTCGCAATCTCATCTTTGTTATATCCAATGGATACTTTACTGTGATGCTGCTACAGTTCTTCAAAAGATAGATACCGATTTACCCGTTACTTCTTATAGTTCCAACGAATCTGCATTCAATAAAAAATCATATACATTCATGATTAAAATACCCTGATCATTATAAAAAGGTTTGGGTATATCAGATGTAATTACAATCTTCTTAAATGAATCATTTATTTTCAAAAAAGGGCGAATTTCCTGTGCCATTTTTGCTTCCGTCTCCAGCATATATGCTGACTGGATATAATATTTTTTAAACCCCTTATTACAGATAAAATCGACTTCCAATTGCTTTTTTACCGGTTTTGTATCCTTCCCCTTTTCAATAACAGTCAGATTACCAACATCCACATGAAAGCCTCTCCTTCTTAATTCATTGTAAATGACATTCTCCATAGAATGTGTCACTTCCAGTTGCCTGTAATGAATTCTTGAATTTCTGAGTCCCATATCCATAAAATAGTACTTCAATGGCGTACCGATATAGGATTTTCCCTTAATATCATACCTGTTCGCCTCTTCAATTAAAAAAGAATCCTCCAAATATTCAATGTATTTCGTAATCGTTGTTGCTGTAATCTTCGAATTGTTTACACTTTTAAATGTCTTCTGAAGTTTGTTAGGATTCGTCAAGGCACCAATTGCGGATGCCAAAACATCAAGCAATGCTTCCATTTCTCCAACGTTTCTGATTTTGTTTCGTTTCACAATATCACTGATATAGGTTTCCTGAAACAGATTATCCAATAGATTCATTTTTTGCTCATCTGTTTCAGCTAATACCACCAACGGAATACCGCCATAAGTAATATATTCGTTCCATCCATCATATTTATTTCCATCATAGCAACTCATAAATTCCGAATTTGTAAATATCATTTTACATTTTTATATGAAATCACAATATGACTTGGTGCAAATAATACTGATGCAATAATCAATAGCACTGACCTACTCATAATCCCACTAAATAAGAACAACATTGAAGGAATAATAGAAAGTGCTAATGCTCTGAAAACGCTGTTTTTCTTAAAACATATAATCCAAATAGCACAATAAAGCATTACCAATATGGTATCTGCAATCAGATATAGTGCAAATGCTTCGTCAGACCACCACCCGAACCAAGTTCCCGGAATATTGATTATCATGAATCCGAAACAACCCAATCTCCCTACTTGTTCTGTGACCTCAACATATTTATTGTTCCACTTATTATCAAATCCATCTTTGCACTTAATCGCAAATACAACATTGGGTATCATAATGACTGCAATAAAAATCAGCCCAAAAACATTAAACCATTCCATATTATCTACCATCAAAACTTCGATTTTCTCAATTCTCCAAACTGTTAAGGAAACAATCGGAGTTGGTGTAAACGAAAAAGCAGCCTTGAGTTCTGATAAAAACTGCCCTTTCGTTTACATCAATTTCGATTTTACCTTGGTGAACAAAGTCGCGTCCCTTTAGCCGATAGCTATGGGGATTCAATCGTTGCTCTTTTCCTTAAGTTTATCATACCGGATGTTTTGGTAAAAGTTTTTTTATTCAAGAAATCAATTTCAGGCATGACAAACAAACCTCCTACACGGAAGTCATTTATTCTATGCAATTGTAGATTTTAACATCTCATATGTGCACGAAAAGAAGAACTGTATTTATCTTTGCGGGGTGATACCATATTCCCTCCGCAAGAAGAACATTTGCATACATCGATGTTATACAAAACCTTTATCATTTCTACTGCATTTAGATTTTTTAATGTAGAAATGTATTTCTTACATCCAAGCAGGTTTCTGCAGTGAGTTATCTTTTTTCTCTTGTTTCTACATGATAGCAGACCATAGTGCCGGATTCTGACAAATCGTTTAGGAGGAACATGCATCATGAATCGACGGATGAATTCTTCTCCTGAAATTATTTCCTCTTTCCAGCAGCCTTCGTTTTTATAGTCTTTTACTACATATGTAACTGTCGTATCTGTCATGGATTTGATTCGATGATTACTGATTGCTATCCTGTGGGTATATTTTCCAAGATAATTGATAACCGACTGTACACCATTGAAAGTTTCTTTACAGTAAGTGACCCAGTTCTTTTCATAACACTTATCAAGAAGTTCTTTAAAACGATAGCTGTTCTGATATTTCTCTGCTGTACCATGAAATTTAAGCTTAGAATCATTCCACAGGCTTTTTAACTCATCCAGATATTTTCCACGGAACACTTTCGAGATAACACCATATGGGAGAAAAAAATTTCCACCTGTTTCTTTCCATTTATTTTCATCATCAAGCCCACCTCCAAGAACAATGGTATGAATATGAGGATGATAATTCATTGCAGAACCCCAGGTATGAAGAATGCAGATATACCCTATATCAGCTCCCAGGTACTTTGCATCTTTTGACAATTCATTCAATGTGGCTGACGCAGCATGATACAGTGCATCATATAACAGCTTCTGGTTGCTATAAATGATGGAATTCAATTCCTCAGGAACTGTGAATACTACATGATAATAGGGTGCATCCAATACGTTCTCTTTTTGTGCATCAATCCATTTCTCTTTCGGAAACTCCTGGCACATGGGACAGCATCTGCTTCTGCAGGAGTTGTTGTGAACACTGATGCATCCGCAGTCCTCACAAACACTGATGTTTACACCAAAAGCTCCTGTTTTACAGTTCATGATATGATAAGCTGTTTTTCTATGATGAGAAGGAGGGTTATTCCTCTTTTCATAAGAAGGATAAAACCGTTCAAATACATCCTGTATCGTACATGATTTCTCCATAATCATTCACCGCCCATCTCATCAAATGGACTCTTAATTCCAAGCAGGGTTTTATTGCTTACATGCAGATAAACCTCTGTTGATTTTGGATCGCGATGTCCCAAAAGAGCCTGAATATATTTTATATCGCAGCCTGACTCAAACAGATGACTTGCAAAACTATGACGCAAACAATGTGTGGAGACGTGTTTCTGAATGCCTGCTCTTTCGGCGCTTTCACGAAAAAACTGAATGACACTATCTTTTGTAAGATAATCCCCTGTCCATGAACTTGGGAACAGAATCTCTCTTGGTCTGCCACATTGAAACCAGTATTCTGTCAATATTTCGAGCGTCCGGTCTGCAAGCAAAGTATAACGATCAGAGCGACTTTTCCCATCACGGATGTGTATGGTTTTGTTCGTGCGTGAAATATCATCATAATGAAGATGTGTGACTTCTGAAACACGAAGTCCGCCTGAATACATAGTAGCAATCATAGCTTTGTGCTTCAAATTTGGCGTAGCATCAAGAATAGCTGATATTTCTGTTTTTGTAAGCACCGTTGGTAACTTTCTGTCCCTTTTCATACGAGGTATGTCATCATCATCCCAATTCTTCTTCAATACTTTCTTGTAAAAGAAGCGGATTCCTGAATGGTAGTGATTGTATGTTTCTGGTGAAATCCCGGAAAGTTTCTTTTCAGTTAGGAATATATCAACATCGTCAGTTGTTAATGCATCTATATCCTTGGCTGTGTGGTTCAAAAAATGAGCAACACTGGTACAGTATGCATGAATCGTGGAATCCTTGAGATTCCGTTTATTCGCAGCAGATCGAATCTGATTAAAAATTTCTTCGTACATAATAAAATCCTCCATGTAAAATCAGTAGTTAATGAAAAACCCTGCTTACATGGAGGTGCATTAGCATAATAAAACCGCTTGTCAGAAAAGTGGTCAAATGGTATTCTTTTCATAGGCAGTGGTGTCTTTCTGTATTGAATTGTTTTGTGTGGTAACTTTACAATATCAAATACTGGTAAGAATTGCCATTGCCTATTTTATTATTGAGAAAAAGAAAGCTGCGCCACAGCCTTGGCAGGCCATCGCGCAGCGATTTTGTTCAACTTGAATTTGTCGATTTCTTTATTATCTAATCTGTTAGTAATCTATCCAACAGCATCTGCCT
>ERZ1026844.601-NODE-601-length-25466-cov-13.006926_pt1 | contig 25466 bp, 20 predicted proteins | sample MGYA00380152_ERZ1026844 | MGnify/ENA primary metagenome ERZ1026844 (study PRJEB33269, sample SAMEA4719788) | human gut metagenome | biome: human-associated habitat; feature: organic feature; material: feces | place: Cameroon | collected 2013-10 ... | reverse complement strand
GTGTTTTTTTTATGACTAAGAAAGAAAAAATAAGAATTATTAAATTACTACTTAAACAATATGAGAAGGACAAGAATATACTTAACTCGTTAAACCAGGCAAACTATTATCCTTCCATCAACTATGAAGATTACTATCAAACATCTTCTTCCTCTAAAGAAGATTATTTACTTCATAGAATCCACTTAAAACAGGAACTCACAAAACGTATTATCTTTATAGAAAAGTCACAATCTATTATCGGTGATGAATATTATCATATTATTCTAGAAGATTATTTCTATGAACATAAGCACTGGTGGAAGACACATTATTCTCGTGCTACATACTATCGTCGTCAGGAAGCAGCTATTAATGCATTTTTTGATTATGTGACAAGTATATTGTAATTTTGGGGAATGTTGTATTATAATTGATGTTGTGAGGTGAACAACATGAACTATTTTGATAAAATCAAAGAAGCTTTAAGCAGCAAATTAAAAGGCAAGGAACTTACATTAGATTCTAACTTAAGAGATCTTGGTATTGATTCTTTGGATGTTGTAGACTTAATTATGGATTTAGAGGAAGAATTAGGAATTGAATTCTCTGATGAAGAATTAATGTCTATTCATACAATGAAGGATGTATGTGATTTAATCGATAAAAAGAAGGCATAAGAAAACCCAGACAAATGTCTGGATTTTTTTTAGGCTTTGTTTTTGAATAGTTTATGAATAATCTTATCTACATAAGGGATTCCATTCAACATTTCTAAATGATCTTTGAAGATAAATAGAATACTGAAGAAGTAAACAACCACACCAACCATAATTGCAAGAATAAGTGGGATGAAGACACGATGGAATACCTTGAAAAGTAGAGTATAAGAACCATAAGCACATACACCCATAAATAATGAAGCAACTAATGGTAATAAAATAGCTGTTTTAAAATTGATATGGTAACCTACAAGTCGATTTAATGCGAACTGGTTAGTGACACACATCTGTAATGCATAAAGCGTAGTCCCAATAACAAGTAAATAAATACCTACATTAAGGAACTGTGATGGCACTAATACAAGCATCAATACAAGGATGATCACATGGACAACCAATGCCTTCGCCGCATTTCTTAAAGGTACTTTTACTGCACCAATTGCTTGTAAGATACCATTGGATAAAGTAGACAAACCATAAAGCACAATTGCAGGTGCACCAAGAGTAAGTGCAGTAGAAGCAATCTTTAATGTCTTAGGCTGTGGGAAGATCAGTCCCATAACAGGATAAGCGAGTACACCCATACCTACAGCTGCAGGTATTAAAATAAGCATAGTGATAAAAGTACTATTCTTGATATTGGCACGCACTTCCTTGAAATCTTTTAATGCATAAGAACTAGAAATTGCAGGAATAGTGGCTGTACTCATTGCACTTGCAAGCGCAACAGGAACATTCATCAAGACAACATACTTACCTGCATAAACACCATATAGTTTAACTACTTCAATAAGTTCTACACCACGTATTTGCATGATGCCATAGAAGATAAACATATCGATTGTAGAAACAAGGTTATAAATACAAGTAGAAATAATGATTGGTGTTACAATATTAAGGATAGAACGGAAGATAGCCTGTCCTGATTGTACACGAGGATCTGCATCTGTCTCATCAATCATATGTCTGCCTTTTCTTAAATAAACACATACCATATAAATAAGTGCAACTAGGACACCAAATCCTGTACCTAAGGCACTTCCTCCAGCACCACGGCTTGCAAGTAATGTATGATTATTTGCATATGGCTGAATAAATAAGTAAGCAGCACCGACAGAGACAAAGGCATTTAATAGCTGTTCAATGATCTGTGAAACAGATGTATAAACAGTTGTTGAATAAGCCTGGAAATAACCTCTTAATACCCCGACTAAACCGGATAAGAAGATTGTAGGACAAAGAATTCTTAATGCGAATACCGCATTTTCTGTGACAATCCAAGGCGCTAGGATAAATGTAAGTATTGCAGCAGAACCACCAACAACAGTAATATAGATCAGTGCACATTTAAAAATCTTACGTGCATTATTATATTGATGAAGAGCGAGCTTCTCACTAATTAATTTAGAGATTGCGGTTGGAATACTGTAAGAAGAAATAAGTAGTACCATCGCATAAATGTTGTATGCAGTAGAGTAATAACCGTTCCCTTCATCACCAATTAAAGCGGTTAATGGACTTCTATAAAGAACACCAATAATACGTACAAGTATACCGGCAAGGGCAAGAATAGAAGCCTGCTTGACAATTGATTTAGATTTGTTCAAAATATTCACTCCTTATAAAAATCTTTCATTTTTAATTTATATCATTTTTGTATGTCTATTACAATATTTTCGCCAAAACATCTCACAAGTTTTTATAATATTATTTTTAAAAGTCTCCCAGGTTTATATGTTTTATGATATACTTCATAGAGAATAAAAAATTTGGAGGGTAGTTTATGACTAAAAGCAGAGTAATTATTGCACTCGATTTCAAAAACAAAGCTGATGTTCTTGAATTCCTAGATAAATTTGATGAACCGCTCTTTGTGAAAGTAGGTATGGAACTCTTCTATGGAGAAGGACCTGCAATCATTCAGGCTATCAAAGAAAGAGGACATTCAATTTTCTTAGACTTAAAACTGCATGATATTCCTCATACAGTAAAGATGGCTATGAAGAACTTAGCACGTCTTGATGTTGATATCGTTAATGTTCATGCTTCAGGCTCTAAGGCTATGATGCAGGCAGCGATTGAAGGTCTAGAAGAAGAAAAGGGCAAGGATCGTCCTTTATGTATTGCAGTAACATGTCTTACTTCTTTAAGCCAGGAAGTATTAGATGATGAATTAGGTATTCATGAACCAATTCAGGATGTTGCGATTAGATGGGCTAAGAATGCAAAAGAAGCAGGATTAGATGGTGTTGTATGTTCACCATTAGAATCTAAAGGTATTCATGATGCAGTAGGAGAAGACTTCTTAACAGTTACTCCAGGTATCAGACTTGCCAGCGATGCAAAAGATGACCAGAAGCGTGTGACTACACCAGCAATGGCTAAGGATATGACTTCTAGCTATATCGTAGTAGGTCGTACAATTACTAAAGCAGCTGATCCAGTTGCTGCTTATAAAGAAGTATATAATCAATTTCAAGGAGAATAATAATGACTAGAGAAGAATTAATTGCGAAAGATTTATTAAGTATCAAGGCTGTATTCTTAAGCCCTGAGGAACCTTTTACTTGGGCTTCAGGTATTAAATCACCAATCTATTGTGATAATAGATTAACTTTATCTTATCCAGATGTAAGAGGAGATATCGAAAAAGGTTTAGCTGAACTTGTACAGGAAAACTATCCTGATTGTGAAGTATTAATGGGTACTTCAACTGCAGGTATCGCTCATGCTGCATTAGTTGCTGATATCTTAAATAAACCAATGGGATATGTACGTGGTTCAAACAAGTCTCATGGACGTCAGAACCGTATTGAAGGTGCTGTAAGAGAAGGTATGAAGGTTGTTGTAGTAGAAGACTTAATTTCTACTGGTGGATCTTCATTAGAAGTAGTAGATGCATTAAGAGAAGCAGGATGTGAAGTATTAGGATTAGTTGCTATCTTCACTTATGGCTTAAAGGATTCTATTAAGAACTTTGCAGATAAGGATTGTCATTTCGTGACTTTATCTAACTATGATGCACTTCTTCCAGTTGCTGTTGAACACAACTATATTAAAGAAGAAGCATTAGAAAAGTTAAAAGCATGGAAAGTTGATCCACATGATGAAAGCTGGATGACTAAATAATGACTTGAGGAGGGTATAGCCCTCCTTTTTTATTTATGGTATTTTAGTGACAAATAAAGTATAATAAAAAAGGCTAATATTGATTTTTGAAGTATAATGCTGTATAAATATTAAGATAGATTATTAAGGAGGATCCAACGTGTTAGAAGCTGTAAAATATGTAATCAAAGAAAACAGCGAGAACTTGTTTCGTATTTATTCTATTTCGAAATATGAAGTACTAGCTGACATGCGTGATTCAAAGTTAGGTTTATTCTGGAACTTTGCGAATCCAATTATTCAGGTATTAACATATTGGTTTGTATTTGGATTAGTATTAAATCGTAAGTCAGTAGATGGTATTGAATATATCTGGTGGATGCTTGGAGGTATGGTTGTATGGTTCTTTATTTCTCCATGTATTACAGCAGGATGTAATGCTATCTTCTCTAAAATAAATATTATTACTAAGATGAAATTCCCAGTCAGTGTCCTTCCAGCGACAGTGGTACTTTCTAAGTTATTTGACCACTTCTGCTTGATGTGTATATTGACACTATTATTCTGTTTTGCTGGGTATTATCCATCATTACATTGGCTAGGACTTATTTATTATTGTTTCTGTGGTGTTGTTTTCTCTATTTCGTTATCTATGACAACATCTGTCCTCAATATGCTTGCACGTGATACAAGAAAACTTGTACTTGCAATTATGCGTTTATTGCTTTACATGACTCCAATTTTATGGAATGTGAAGAGCCTTCCATCTATTTTACAGAGAATTATGTTATCTAACCCTATTTATTATATTGTTCAGGGTTATCGTGACTGTTTCTTCTATCATCGTGGAATTATGTATTATAAATATTCAGCATTCTGTTTCTGGGCTATTACGGCTTTCTTATTTGTATTTGGAAGTTGTATTATGTATAAATTCAAATCTAAGTTTGTAGACTTTATTTAGGAGGCATTATGGATTCAAATATTGCGATTGAAGCACGTCATGCTTCTAAAATATATGAACTAAGATCTAAAGAGAAAAAAAGCGATGTCAAGTTCTATGCCTTAAAGGATTTAAACTTCCAGGTGAAGAAAGGACAGGTTGTAGGTATTCTAGGAACAAATGGTTCTGGTAAATCTACTATGTCTATTATTCTTGCTGGAATCTGTGATCCTGATGAAGGGGAAATAATCGTAAATGGAACTCAGGCTTTAATTGCTATTAATACAGGGTTGAATGCGCAGTTGACAGGGCTAGAGAATATTGAATTAAAGGGTGCTTTATTAGGACTCTCTAAAAAACGTATAGAAGAGATTAAAGAAGGTGTTATTAATTTTGCAGAAATTGGTGACTTCCTCTATCAGCCTGTAAAGAAATATTCATCAGGTATGAAATCAAGACTCGGTTTCTCAATTAACCTTTGTCTTGATCCAGATATTATGATTGTCGATGAAGCTTTAAGTGTAGGTGATAAAGGTTTTGCTGAAAAGTGTCTGAATAAGATGACTGAGTTAAAGGAACAAGGCAAAACAATTATCTTCATTTCACATAACTTAAGACAGGTACGTCAATTCTGTGATAGTGCTATGTGGATTGAAGGTGGTATGCTTCGTGAATATGGAGATATTGATGAAGTATGTGACCATTATGCTGATTATGTAGAGTACTACAATCATTTATCTGCAAAAGAGAAAAGGAAAGTACGTGATGAGAAGTTCGCGAAGCGTGTTATTCCTAATTCTCGTCGTACACTAGGTGATAAGCTCTTTGCTGCTATTAAGACTAGATAAACAAAGGGCAGGGTAACCTGCCTTTTTAAATATAGGGAGAGGAAGTTTAATTATGAAATTATCAATTATCATACCATTTAATCGTTATATTCATTATTTATATGACTGCTTAGAAAGTATTAAAGATCAGAAATTATCTGATTATGAAGTACTTCTTATTGTAGATGCTATTGAAGATGTGAAGGATAAGATCCATCAATATGATTTACCAATCACTCTTATTGAATCAGGAGAAGCATCAGTAGGTAAAAAGAGAAATATGGGTCTTCATCTTGCAAAGGGAGATTATGTTTATTTCTTAGATAGTGATGACTATGTATTGCCAGGCTGTTTGAATGCTTTAATAGAAGAAGCAGATAAATCAAACAATGAAGTTGTAGCTGGTAAAAGAATGGTTTCATGGTTCAAGAAACAGGTTTATGAAACAATGAGCGATGAAACAAACATTGAAAGAAACTTAAAGGATAAAGATCATGATCGTCTTGAAAAAGTAGAAGTGAAACAGGAAGAACATGCTTATGACAATGAACCGGAACAGTTCAAGATTGATTTACTTATTCGTACAAGACATGCATTAAGAAATGTATCATGTCTTAACCTTCTTATTAAACGTTCACTTATTGAAGAAAATCATATTTCTTTTAAAGAAGAATTCTTCTGGTATACAGATGCACCTTTTGTCGTAGAACTATTAAAATATACAAATGATGTTTCTTTTATCGAAGAGGCGATTCTAGTAAAACGTAAACATAATGACCCAATTAATCGTCCTGCCTTGTCTCAGATTAAGGATCCTGATGGTCGTTTCGATGAATTTATCGAAGCTCATAATTACTGCTTAGAGATCTCTAAAGACTATCCTCAGATTCATTATTATATTAATGCGAAGATGGCAAACTATTTCACAAGTTTCTTTGCAAAGAAGGTAAGAAGAAGCGAAGATGATAAGTGGAGAACAACACGTTTTGATACAATGGCTGAAGTTCTCACTCACATTGAACCTGAACTATTAAAGAAATCTATGTATCGTCGCAGTCTTTCTAAAGCATGCATGAATCATGATTTAAAGAAAGCACAGAAGATCATTGCAGCACATCTCGCAGGTGTAAAAGCCAAGAAGATTCTTAAAAACAAGAATGAAATGAATAAGTACTTATATAGACATAAATATAAGAATGAACCTATTCAGAAGAATCTTGTTATGTTTGAAACATTCCGTGGAGCAAGCTATGCGGATTCACCTAAATATATTTATGAATATCTTGCAAAGAACTTCCCAGGACAATATGAATTTGTCTGGGTACTTAATGATACAAAGACTAAACTTCCTTATGGTGGCACAGTTGTTAAACGTATGACACGTAAATATGCTTACTATCTTGCTGTATGTAAATACTTTGTATTCAATACAAGACAGCCATTATGGTATCGTAAAAGAGAAGGACAGGTCTTCTTGGAAACATGGCATGGTACACCATTAAAGCGTTTAGCTTTTGACCAGGAAGAAGTCACTGCAGCTTCTCCTACATATAAAGCACAGTTCTATCGTCAGAAACAGGAATGGGATTATTTGATTGCCCCTAATGCTTTCTCTAGTGAAATATTCAAGAGCTGCTTTATGTATAAGGATGAAGGAGATACGATGTTAGATACAGGTTATCCTAGAAATGACTTATTATCTGATCCTCATAAAGAAGAGATTGCAATTGAACTTAAGAAGAAGGTAGGTATTCCATTAGATAAGAAAATCATTCTCTATGCACCAACATGGAGAGATGATGAATATTATGGTAATGGTGCTTATAAGTTCCAGTTAAAGCTTAATCTTGAACAGATGAGAAAAGAATTAGGAGATGAATATGTCATTATCCTAAGAACACATTATTATATTGCTGATGTTCTTGATTTAACTGGTTTAGATGGTTTTGCGTTTAACTTAAGTAAGTATGATGATATTACTGAAATCTATTTAATGAGTGATATCTTGATTACTGACTATTCAAGTGTATTCTTTGATTTTGCGAACTTAAAACGTCCAATGTTATTCTATACATATGACTTAGATAAATATCGTGATGTACTAAGAGGTTTCTATATTAATATGGAAGAAGAACTTCCAGGACCACTTGTATTCACTACAGATGAAGTCATTGATACAATCAAGCATATGGATGAAATTACTGAAAAATATGCAGACCGTTATGTTACTTTCTATGATAAATTCTGTGGCTGGGAAGATGGTCATTCTTCACAGAGAGTTGTTGAAACAGTATTTGAAAAGAATTAGCTTTCCTTTATAGGGAGCTTTTTCTTTCTATCGGTTTGATTGACTAGAACAGTCATTCTCACTATAATAGACCCTAATAAAGGAGAATATTATCATGAAATTGATTAAGAAAATACTAGGTAAAATGATTCGCTTATTGTATCGAATCATTTATCGCTTTATACCATGTGATGACCATACAATATTATTTATTTCATTCCATGGTCGTGGCTACACAGATAATCCTAAGGCATTACATCAATATATCACTGAACATAAAGAATATGCCTCATATCGCTGTATATATGCCATCAAGCATCATAAAGAAAAGAATCTGACTATTCCCAATGCAAAGATCATAGAATATTTCAGCATTCCATATTTCTTTTATCTTGCAAGAAGTAAATACTGGATTTCTAACTGCAAGCTTCCTAAATATGTATTAAAGAAGGATAACCAGATATATTTACAGACATGGCATGGTACACCATTAAAGAAGCTTGCCCATGATATTGAAGTACCAGAAGGGACAACATTCTATCGTTCAGGCATGTCTGTAGAAGAAATGCGTGCTACTTATGACAATGATGTCTCTAAATACAACTATATGATTTCTCCAAGTGCCTTTACAACAGAAGTCTTCCAGACATCTTTTAGAATTAATAAGGAAAGACTGATTGAAACAGGCTATCCAAGAAATGATATATTATCTAATTATACAAAAGAAGATGTAGAAACAATCAAGAATAGAATGCATTTACCTCTAGATAAGAAAATCTTACTTTATGCACCTACATGGCGTGATAATTCATTTAATATGAAGGGCTATACATTTAAATTAGAAGTTGACTTTAAAAAATGGCAGGATGCATTAAGTGACGAATATATTGTTGTATTTAAACCTCATTATCTTATCGTCAATGATTTTAATCTCGATGAAGTCAAGGATTTTGTCTACTATGTTGATCCTCAGGAAGATATTGCGGATCTCTACTTAATTGCGGATGCACTAGTGACTGATTACTCAAGTGTCTTCTTTGATTATGCGATATTAAAAAGACCTATCTATTTCTATATGTATGATCTAGAAAACTATCGTGATGAATTAAGAGGCTTCTATTTAGATATTTATAAAGATCTTCCTGGAGAAGTGATTACAGATGAAAATACATTGCTTCAGAAGATTCATACACATGATTTTGATTATGACCGTTTAACAGGCTTTAATGAACGTTTTAATAATCATGAAGACGGACAGGCCAGCAAACGTGTTATTGATATATTATTAGGTGAACAGCATGGGGCTTAAGAAAATTGTATTAAATATCATTCTTTCATTCGTGAACATCTTTGTATCACTTGTTCCAATTAAAAAGAATCAGATTGCTTTTGTCTCATTAGAAGACAATGTTTTAAAAGAAGATTTCCTAGATATCTATAATCATCTCGATCAATCTCATTACTCTATTAAGACAGTACTCATCCATTATGATAAGAAATCATTATGGAATGATTTCTTATATCTTCTTAACTGTATTAAACAGATTATTGTGATTAATACATCCCATATTGTGCTTATTAATGACAATAACTACGTCGTTTCTCATTATAAGAGAAAAGGTGTTAAGGTCATTGAAGTATGGCATGCAACAGGAGCTATTAAGAAGTTTGGCAATGCAGTCAAAAGACAATATCCTATTAATAACTATGACTATGTTATTGCGAATAGTGAGTACTGGATAGAACCTTATTCCATTGCCTTTTCTGTAGAAAAAGACAATGTCCTTGTCACAGGTATGCCTCGTGTTGATCATCTCTTTGATGAAAACTATAAAAAGGAAGTCAAAGACCAGTTCTATTCAAAATATCCAGAACTCAAGAATAAGAAGATCTTACTCTATGCACCTACATTTAGAGGAAATATTTATAAAGGATTTAAAGCTGTTGATTTTGATGGAAAGAAGTTTATTTCTGCCTTTGATAAAGACACAGTCCTTATCTATAAATATCATCCGCTTATGAAGGATATCCCAATCGAAGAAGAGGGACGTATCTTTAATATGAGTCAGGAGAATACATATGAGTTATTTGTAGTAAGTGATGCACTTATTTCAGATTTCTCTTCTATTATCTTTGATTATTCTATCTTAGATAAACCGATGTATTTCTTTGTGCCTGATTTAAAGGATTATATGCATCGTCTTGGTTGTTTTGTGGATTATAAGAAGGAAATGCCTGGTCCATTGTGTTATAATGAAATAGAGTTAGCTGATGCAATACATTCTAATAAACAATATGATATCAAACACTTTAAAAATCGATTCTTTAAATATCAGGATGGTAAGAATGTAGAAAGAGTCATCACGTTTATAGAACAATTGATCAAGGAGGATTAATTATGAATATTTCTATGATTAAACAGCGCGCAAGAGAAATTGCACGCGTGAATAAAGCAAGTCTTGCTCGTATCTGCTTAATAATTGGCGTTATTACAGCACTTCCTAGCTTACTTGATTCAGGTAAAGGAGTCATGTTTGTGATTCGTTTAATTATTTCTGCATTATTGATTGCGGTAGAACAGGGAAATGTTGTTGCAGGACTTAAAGTAGTCACTAATCGTGAACAAGAACTTTCTGACAATGATGGTGTATATGGTCTAGTGAACTGGATTGAATATTTACCAACTTATTTAACAAAGGTCCTTGTAAATTTTGTGATTGCTATTATTTTTATTGTTATTATTGTGGTATGTTCCATTGGTTCTATTGGAGGTTTATTAACGATAGTAACTGATCCTTATAGCGTTTCACCTATTAAGGGTGTTATTACAGGTCTTTCAGCATTAAGTGGAATATTAGTGTTTGTCGCTTTTATCGCATTTGTCTTTGTATTATGGTGGGCTAATTTACGTATGTTCGCAATGACTTATTTACATCAGGAATATGGCATTAAAGGCTTTGCAGCTTTAAAAGAATCATTTAACTTAATGAAAGGACATTGTTCAGATTTATTATTCATTGATCTTTCATTTATCGGATGGGTGATTTTATGCGGTATTTTAAGTAGTATTATTGGTTATGCATTTGGGGATAATGGTATTACAGGACTACTAGGTTCTATTTTAAGTGCAGCACTTGCTGCTTATACATATCAGCCAGCTTATATTACTGTACATGCTTTATTCTATAAAGAAATTGCCTATAAGTTCTATGATGAAGGGAGAATTTAATGAAAAAAAGAATTGACCGTTTTACGAGAAGACTCTCTAGTCAAGAACTTATACTTGGATGTGTCATCTTACTTCCATTATTTTTCTATTGTAATAGCTATATTGGAACAGCTATTGTGAAGTGGACTATTCTAACATTTGATCTTTCTGTCACAAGCAATACAGCTACAATCTGGCTGAACTTTGCAGCTGATTTAATCACTGCACTTGTTGCGATGATCATCTTAAGAAAGTTCATCAAGCGTCAATGGAAAGACTTTATGAAAAATAAGGTTTCTATTATTGTTGCAGGATGCTTAGTCGGATATTTCTTCACTATTTGTGGAAATGCCTTAGGTAACAGTATTGTTAAACTATTTGTAGACCAGTCAACAAGTGTCAACCAGCAGCAGATAGAATCACTTACAAAAAACATTCCAGTCCTAATGTTTTTTGTGACAGGTTTCCTCGCACCAGTAGGGGAAGAATTGATCTTTAGAGGTGTTATTTTTACAGGGTTACGTAAATATAACAGAGTACTTGCTTATGTTGTCTCTGCCTTCTTATTTGGCTTTATCCATGTAATGAGCTCAGTTTTTGCAGGTAATATCCTTGAAATGGTTCAGATGATTCCGTACATGTGTTCTGGACTTGTATTTGCCTATGTTTATGAAAGTACAGATAACATATGGGGTTCTATTCTTACACATATGACAAATAATATAGTTGCGATGGTTGTATTATTCTTAATATAAGCAAAAAGGCCGAACACAATGGTTCGGTCTTTTTAGCGGTTATAGGCACAAAAAAACACTTCCTAAGAAGTGTTAAATTACAAATGGCGGTCTGGACGGGGCTCGAACCCGCGACCTCCGCCGTGACAGGGCGGCATTCTAAACCAACTGAACTACCAGACCATTTGCAATGGCGCAGACAGAGGGATTTGAACCCTCGCGCAGGTTACCCCACCTACTCCCTTAGCAGGGGAGCCTCTTCAGCCTCTTGAGTATGTCTGCATCGGACTGCCTATTTAATATACCATATAGATTTAGTGTATGCAAGCACTTTTTGCATAAAAATCATAAATCTAAAGTGAAAAGTTAAATTCCACTTTAGGCGGGTCAAAGTTGCGTTTAGTCTTTCACATCTTTCCAGTTGATTTTACTCTTACAGTTGAATTTACTTTTACACCTTCATTAGTTGAATTTACTCCCACAGGTATATAATTATCTGTGATGTCTGTTTCTCTATTTCATGAAAGGCTGATTATCATGGCTAAATCAAATAAGAATTTACATCTTACTCTTTCAGAAAGACAAATCATTCAGAGAGGGATAGAAAATGGTGCTACCAAGGCTTCTATCGCTGCAACTCTCGGAAAGGATAAATGATTTCATCCGGTCAATGTCCAGAAGAGGAAACAGTCAGGACAATGCCCCTATGGAATCATTGGTGGCGGGATGAATTGCGGTAAACACGGCGTTTTGTTTTGCCTTTATTATCAGATAGGAGTATAATATATATGTAATCAGAAATAAATAGAAAAAAGGTCATAAATACCATGAAATTAGATAATAATAACCATTCAGTGTTCTTGCTGAATTATCAGCTTATAATGTGCACTAAACATCGTAATAAGGTGATAGATGATGTAATCTCAAATCGTCTCAGGGAGATGTTTGAGAATCTATCTGTCAGATATAATATCTCATTGGATGAGTGGAATCACGATGCCGACCATGTTCACATTCTCTTTCGAGGACAGCCTAATTCAGAGATAAGCAAGTTCATCAACGCTTATAAATCTGCAAGCAGCAGGCTCATCAAGAAGGAGTTTCCAGAGATACGCAAATCCCTCTGGAAGGAGATGTTCTGGTCGCCAAGCTTCTGTCTACTGACTACAGGTGGGACAACGGTAGAAATCATCCAGCAGTACATACAATCCCAGGGAGGTAAGGATGGCAAACAAGGCAATAAGGTACAGACTGTATCCAAACGCTGATCAGAGAATTATGTTTGCGAAGACCTTCGGCTGCTGTCGTAAGGTTTATAATCTCATGCTTAACGATAAGATTGAAAGCTACAAGGAGACTGGCAAGTTTGTCGCTGTGACACCTGCCATGTATAAGAAGGATTATCCCTTCCTTAAGGAAGTGGATAGTCTTGCACTTGCGAATGTTCAATTGAATCTGCAGGCTGCATTTAGAAATCATTTTGATAAGTCATGTAAGAAGCAGACTGGATTTCCTAGATTCAAGTCTGCAAAGCGCAGTAGAAAATCATATACTACAAATAATCAGAAGGGTACTGTCGCTATCATTGGAAATGGTATCAAGCTTCCTAAGATAGGAATAGTGAAGGCAGTAATTCATAGACAGCCTGAGGCTTACTGGGTGATCAAGTCTGCTACTATATCCCAGGAAGGTGATGGCACTTACTATGCTTCTGTATTATTCGAGTATGAGAAGAATGTCGTAAAGGTTAGAAAGTCTGATAATGCCATTGGTCTGGATTATGCCTCTAATGGGCTCTATGTAGATGATAAAGGCAATATCGGCAGTAACCATAAGTATTATCGTGAAAGCCAGAAGAAGCTTGCAAAGGCACAGCGAAAGCTTTCACGTATGCAGGGCGCTAAGAAAGGTGAGAAGAAATCCAAAAACTATCTTAAGCAGCTCCGCAAGGTAAACAAGATTCATAGACATATAGCCAACCAGAGACTTGATAATCTGCACAAGTTATCTACTGAGATCGCCAATCAGTATGATGTCGTATGTGTTGAAAGTCTTGATATGAAGGCTATGTCTAATAAGGGCTTTGGAAATGGTAAGGCCACTATGGACAATGGCTATGGATTATTCTTAAACATGCTAGCTTATAAGCTTGATGATAGAGGGAAATATCTTGTCATGGTGGACAAGTGGTTTCCATCAAGTCAGATCTGTCACTGCTGTGGCAAAGTCCACAGAGAGATGAAGGATCTGCGCATCAGAACGATGAGCTGTGACTGTGGTCTTACAATGAGCAGAGACCAGAATGCAGCCATCAACATAAAGCTTGAAGGCTTACGTATACTGAAATCAGTATAAAACATATAGGCTAGGAATTAGCCGAATATAACGCTTGTAGACATCATTTAGTCCTGACAGTGCCGTAAGGTTACCAGTCAGGCAGTGGTGGTTGAAGCAAGAAGCCCTGACTTCTAAGCAAAGCGTAAGTCGGGGTAGTTCACATTTGGTAAGGTTGTATCTTTTATTCCTAATAGTGTAATTACAGGCTTTACAAGTGGTATTGCGATTATCATTGCGACAGGACAGATTGATAACTTCTTTGGTGTCACTTCAAAAGGAGGCAATACAATTGAAAATCTTCTCTCTTATTTCAAATTAGGTTTTCCGATTAATAAGTATGCCTTGATGTTTGGTTTACTTGTTGTCTTTATTATGTTGATCTGGCCTAAGAAATGGGCAAGTGTCTTCCCATCATCTTTAGCCGGTATTATTATCGCTTTAATTGTGAATGTCGTAGGACAGTTTGATGTGACAATCGTAGGTAAGATTCCTACTACATTATTTCCAGATGCAAGACTCTCTATTGCGAGTCTAAATCTTACTACTGTCACACATCTTATTATTCCAGCTTTTAGTATTGCGATGCTTGGTATGATTGAATCATTACTATGTGGTGCAAGTGCTGGTAATATGAAAAATGAAAAGTTAGATGCGGATATGGAACTATTTGCCCAGGGTGTAGGTAATATGATCATTCCATTCTTTGGTGGTGTACCAGATACGGCAGCTATTGCACGTACAAGTGTTGCGATTAAAGCAGGTGGACAAACAAGATTAGTGAGTATCTTCCATGCGATTGCGTTACTTATTTCTATGTTTGTATTAGGTCCTTATATGTCACAGATTCCTTTATCAGCTCTTGCTGGCGTACTTATCATGACTGCATGGCATATGAACGAATGGGATGAAATCAAATCACTATTTAGGAATCGTATTAAAACAAGCATGACACAGTTCTTAGTCACTATGCTTGCAACAGTTGTGTTTGACTTAACTGTTGCGATTGTATTAGGTATATGTGTTTCAATGTTCTTATTTGTGATTAATAACTCTTCATTACATGTAGAAACAAGTGCTATTGAACCACATAGATTAGATAAAGAAATCAATTATAACCATTCTACTACTCAGGTTGTTTATGTTGCAGGACCTTTATTCTTTGGAAACCAGGATCAGCTCTTATCAAAAGTAAGAGAACTTATTGATGGTTGTGATCATATCATTCTCTCTATAAGAGGTGTTCCTTCTATTGATGATTCAGGTATTCATGAACTTATTGATGTTGTCGAGTTATGTCGTGCACATAAAGTACAGTTCTATTTTACAGGTGTACAGAATAATGTCATGAGACAGTTAAGAAGACATCACTTTGATACATATGTAGGTGAAGATGTATTCTATTGGGATGTTATTAAGGTAATAGAAATGTTGGAGGAAAAGTAGGGAAACCTACTTTTTTTACATAATAAAAGAAGTGCTAAGCACTTCTAGATAGACAACATATTAATAAGAATCTCTACAAACATAGAGGAAATACTTTCGTTATCAATAATAGAATTATGAGATAAATAAGAACCAGGTAATGTGATGGTATGTTTAAAATAATCAGATAAAGGTGCTTTATCATTTAATGTAATTAAATAAGAGTTCTCTGGTAATGTATCCTTTATATTAGGAACGAGATAATGTAGAACACCATTCTTACTTCCATTAATAGAGAAATAAATGAATAAACTCTCATTATTAACCGCATTTAATAAATGTGTGAATTCTAGATAATCCTGTGCTAAATGATTCATATAACCTAGATCCTGTAATCCATAGCTTAATTGTTTAGCAGGTAAAGAAGAATAATGCATTCCACAAATAGAAATACTATTGGCATGTTTAATATCTTCAATCAGATTCTCTATAACTGTTTGATCCATCATCTTAAAATGATTCATTGTATTAATATATTGATTCACCAATGATTCAAACTTAGAACCATTATCTTCATGATGTGTATTCTTTAAATCATTCATTAACTCAAAACGAAAGTCTTTATAACCCTTAAAACCTAGACTCTGACAAAATCTTAAAACTGCAGAAGTAGATGTCTCTGCCTGATTTGCGAGTTTTGTGATTGTATAATATTCCACCTGTTCAGGATGTTCTAGTATATAATCACATACCTTCTTCTCAGCATTACTTAATTGTGTCTTCTTATGTTCAATCGTATTTAATAAATTCATTTTGATCACCTGTCTTCATTGTATCGATTCATGATAATATTGTCAATAACACTTGACAAAACTATTAAATAGTGTGAATATTATCATATAGAATTGATAATATTATCAAAGGAGACATGAATATGAAACAATTACCAGAAGGATTCTTATGGGGCGGTGCAACTGCAGACTTTCAGTATGAAGGAGGTTTTAATGAAGGAGGAAGAGGATTACTTTCTCACGACTATGAAACAGATGGTTCATTAGAACATCCTAGAGCCCATACATTAAAGAGAGAAGATGGTTCAATCATCAGACCTAGAAGCTCATTCTTTTATGCTGATCCAGTACCTAGTGATGCGCAGCCTATCTTTTTAGATGACCAGTATTATCCAAGCCATCAGGCTGTAGACTTTTATCATCACTATAAAGAAGATATTGAACTTATGGCAGGTATGGGATTTAATGTATTCCGTTTTTCTATCTGCTGGAGTCGTATTTATCCAACAGGGGATGAATCAACACCTAATGAGGAAGGATTAAAGTTCTATGATAATGTCATAGATGAATTAGAAAAACATGGTATGGAACCACTCATCACAATCTGTCATGATGAAATGCCTATGCACCTTGCTTTAAAATACAATGGCTGGGCCAATAAACATGTTATTGATTGTTATGTAAAGTACTGTAAGACACTCTTTGAACGTTATGGTTCTAGATGTAAATACTGGCTGACATTTAATGAAATCAACGCAGTGAGAGGATTTGGTCCATGTGGTACAAGAGAAAGTGATGGCTATACACGTTATCTAGGGGCACATCATATGTTTGTCGCAAGTGCGAAAGCTGTTATCCTAGGTCATAAAATGATGCCTGGTTCAATGTTTGGGGCAATGTATGCCATGAGTGAACTCTATCCTGCAACTTGCAAACCAGAAGATATGTTCCATCATATGTTAGAAAGAAGAGAAAACTGGTATTTTATTGATACAATGGCAAGAGGTTATTATCACCCTTACGCAAAAGAAGTATGGGCACACCATGGTGTAGACTCTCTTCCTATTACAGATGAAGAAAAAGATATCTTAAAAGAAGGGCAGTTAGACTTTGTATCATTCTCTTATTATCGTTCAAATACAACTAAGGCAGGAGATCCTTGGTTTAATGTAGGGGGATCTAGTAACCCTTATCTAGAAAACACACCTTGGGGATGGCCTATTGATGCTTTAGGATTACGTTATTGTATGAATGAAATCTATGACCGTATCCAGAAACCAATCTTTATTGTAGAAAATGGTATGGGTGCTATAGATGAAGCAGACGAGAATGGATATGTGGAAGATGATTATCGTATCGATTATCTACAGAAACATCTTTCTGCCATGGCTGATGCGATTAATATCGATGGTGTTAATTGCCTAGGTTATACAATGTGGGCACCTATTGACTTAGTCTCTTTATCCACTGGTGAAATGAAGAAACGTTATGGATTTATTTATGTGGATATGGATGATAAAGGACATGGTACACTCAAGCGCACAAAGAAAAAGTCTTATAACTGGATGAAGCATATCATTGAAACAAATGGTGCTGCATTAGATGACTAGAATAGTGAATAATCACTATTCTTTTTTTGTATCCGTTTTCACATAATGACAAAGTCATTACAAAACCTAAATAGTCTTAGTGTATAAGTAAGGTTATTAAACGCCTAAAAATAGGTGTTTTAACGTGATGATTTACCTACATTTTAAAAAGATATGATATATACTCAAGAAAATGAATTATTCACACTTATGCACATTATGCACAAATCATAACTAAACTGATACTGTAAGATTACATTTAAAATGGACTTAGAAACATTGTAATCACATAAATACATGATAAAATAAGGTGTGCAAACGATTTCATAAAAGGAGGTGTATACCATGCTAGCATCTGAAGTACTAAAAGGACTTTCTAGTGGTGAAATCATTTCACCATTAAAAGAACTCTATTCAGAAAATTTAGATGAACAGATACTCAGATATAAAGATGCAATCGAATCATTTATTGATTATTATGGTGATCAGGATATTATGATCATCAGCGTTCCAGGTAAATGTGAAATTGGTGGCAATCATACAGATCATCAGCGTGGACGTGTACTTGCATCCGCTATTCAAGTAGATTCTATTGGCATAGTCGCAAAACAGGAACGTTATGCCAAGGTTATTTATAATCAATTGAGTATTAATGAAATAGATACAGAAAATATAAAATATAATGAAGCCAAGAAAGGTACAATGGAATCATTGATCCATGGTGTTCTATTTGGACTTCACCAGAAGAATTATCATGTAGGTGGTTTTAATGCCTATATTGATTGCGCTATTCCTAGAAATATAGGTTTAGGATCAAGTGCGAACTTTAATATCATGATTGGTACAATTATTAACTATTTATATAATGAAGGACAGATTGAAAATAAATATCTTGTCCAGATTGGTCGCTTTGCGACAAATACATTTTATTGTAAGCCAAGTGGCTTGATGAATGAATGTGTCTGCTGCGTAGGTGGATTTATTAAAGTGGATTTTAAAGATCCTAATTCACCAGATATCTGCAAGCTGGATGTCGATTTCTCAAAATTTGATTATGCGTTATGCTGTGTGAATTCTAATCTGGTTCGCTCAGATACTACAGTTGATTATGATTCAGTACCTGCAGAAATGGTCAAGGTAGCGAACTTCTTTAAGAAAGATGTCTTAAGAGAAGTTTCTTATGATGAATTCATGAAGAATTACCGTGTCGTCAGAGCAAGAGTAGGAGATCGTCCTGCCTTAAGAGCCTTTCATTTCTTTAAAGAAGAAGAACGTGTCTTAAAACAGTCAGAGGCTCTTGAAAAGGGAGACTTTAATACATTCCTTAAACTAGTCAGAGAATCAGGAGAATCTACTTTTAAAGCTCTTCAGAATATTTATCCACAACAAAGTATCCGCTGTCAAAATATTGGGACAGCTATTGTACTAAGTGAGAATTATTTAGGTGATGATGGTGTTGTCAAGGTCAATGGTGGTGGATTCTCAGGAACCATGCTTGCCTTTGTGAAGACTGATCGATTAAAAGACTATGTTGCCTATATGGATTCTATTTTAGGAAAAGGATCATGTCATGTTATTCATACAAGAGAACAAGGTGCTATTCGAGTACTATAAGCAGTGAAAACTGCTTTTTTTTCATATATTTTGTGTTATAATGTTACCGACATATGTCAGTAACTGGAGGAGTATATGGTTAGACCAAAGAGATCAAGGACAATTACAGGTGTTCCAGACTACAATATGTTTGTACCTGATGGTATTCCTCAAAGAGGCTATATAGAACTTGCATTAGATGAATTTGAAGTCATTCGCTTGATTGACTATAAATCCTATACCCATGCACAAGCAGCTAGAAAAATGAATATCTCACGTACAACAGTCACTGAAATATATGCCAAAGCAAGAAAAAAGATAGCACGTAGTATAATGGAAGGCTATCCTTTAAGAATTGAATGTAATGAATGTATTAAAAAGACAGGACACCCTGTAATAGATGTAAAAGGAGAACACATTATGAGAATTGCAGTAACTTATGAAAATGAAACAGTTTTTCCACACTTTGGTAAAACTTCACAGTTTAAACTATATGATATTGAAAACAATGAAATCAAAGAATCACAAGTTGTAGGTACAGAAGGATTAGGTCATGGCGCATTAGCTATCTTATTATCTAATATGAATGTAGATGTATTGATCTGCGGTGGTATTGGTAGAGGTGCTATTATGGCGTTAAGTGGAGCTAATATCAATGTGATTGGTGGCGTTACTGGTGATTGTGATGCTGCAGTGAAAGCTTACTTAGCTGGTACATTAACTCCTGATGCAGAACCTACTTGTGGATGCAGTCATGATAATTGTGAATGTCACCATGAATAGTAATTGACAAATAAATAAAACGAGAATAAAATCAACACTGTTGAATGCTCGGATGGTGGAATGGTAGACACGCCAGTTTCAGGTACTGGTGGTTTATGCCGTGTGGGTTCAAATCCCATTCCGAGCACCAATGGTCTAAGACGTGGGAGACCACGTTTTTTTGATAAGAGGAGGTTCTATATGAAAAGGTTATTAGGTTTATTCCTTGCCTTTGTACTTTGTATAAGCCTGACTCCATCTGTTGATGCTTATTCCAATGATCTTGTACAGTTCATTGGTGATTCATATACACAAGGTTATACTAGTGAAGGTATGGTTGTGGGATATAATTTATGGTATGTTCAAGTATGCCGTAAAGCACATCTCAAATATACAGCAGCGTCGTATGGTGGTGTAGGATTTGTGAAGGAGTCTGATGGGCGTACATTCAGTACTTTATTAGATGAAGGTAAAGGTAAAAGAAATGCGAAATATGTAGTCATTACAGGTGGCTATAATGACAAGGATTATTCTTATAAGACAATTAAGAATAAGGTCTATGAAACAGTAAAAAAAGCACAGACACTCTATCCTAAAGCAAAGGTTTATGTAGGTATGACAGGAGACTCGGTGAATAAGCACTTTAAGACTGTTATACAGGCGTATAAGGATGGTACAAAAGCAGCAGGAGGTATTTATATCACTAATAGTGAAAATGCCTTAAATGGCAATCCAAGCTATTTCTCAACTGATGGACATCATCCTAATAAATACGGACACCGTGCACTTGGTGAAACAATAGGTGGTTATTTCATGAAATGTAATAATGTGCCTGTTTATACAAAAGGTGCTTCTATTAAGATTGGTGCAGGTATTTATGCAATTAAGAATAGACGCTTTATTAATATCACAGGTCTTTATGATAACTATTATATGGTCAATGGTATTGTAGATACATCTAAGACAGGTATTGTAGAAAATGATGGTGAATACTATAAGGTCAATGAAGGTAAAGTAGATACATCTTATACAGGTATCTGGTCTTATAATGATCAGCAGTATTATCTTACAAATGGTCATACTGATAAGACAATGACTGGTTCTGTAAAAGCAAACAAAACATGGTATTATGTAGAAAACGGTGTTGTTGCGAATAAGGATACTTTAATGCAGATTGATAATCAGTGGTATTATGTACATCAAGGTAAGATGGATTCTAGCTATACTGGTTTAGTAGATTATAATGGGCAGAGCTATTATGTTGTGAATGGTATGGTGGACTTTAGTAAGACAGGTATGATTCATATGAATGGTAAGCTATGTTATATTAAGAATGGTGTTTTAGAGGATAGTTATAGTAATTCTAATCTCTATAATGGTTCATGGTATTATATTCATGGTGATGAAATTCGCTGGTTAAAGTAAATCGTGTTGACAAAAATATAAAACAAGAATATATATAGAAACGTGGGTATCCACGTTTTTTATATGGAGGGAAATTTATGAAAAGGTTGATAGGTGTTTTCATTTTCTTACTTATATGTATGAGTTCACCTGTTTATGCAGATAATCATGATCTTGTACAATTTATTGGAGATTCATATACTGAAGGTTATTCTAGTGATGGCATGATTACAGGTGATGATGTATGGTATGCTCAAGCAAGTCATAAAGCAGGACTTGATTATACACAGGAATCTTATGGTGGTATAGGATTTGTCGCCAAGTTATCTGATAAGACATTTAGTACTTTGTTAGATGATGGTGAAGGAAAGAATGCGAAATATGTTGTTATTGCAGGTGGCTATAATGACATGGCTTATTCTTATAACACTATTAAGAATAAAGTCTATGAAACAGTAAAAAAAGCACAGAGATTATATCCCGATGCAAAGATTCTTGTAGGCATGACAGGGGATGCAACAAGCAATCGAACACGTTTTAAGAATGTCATTCAGGGATATAAAGATGGTACAAAAGAAGCAGGTGGTATTTATATCACCAATAGCGAATATGCCTTAAATGGCAATAAGAATTACTTCGCATCAGATGGCTATCATCCTAATGTCACAGGTCATCATGCCATTGGTGAAACAATTGGTGGCTATTTAATGAAATGTGAGGATATAAGAGTCAATTCTTATGCTTCTACTATTACTATTGGGGCAGGTACTTATGCCACTTCAAATGGTCATTTCATGAATACAACAGGCATTTATCATAATTACTATATGGTAGATGGTATTGTGGATCAGTCTATTACAGCTGTTATTAAGTATAAAGATGAATATTATAAAGTAGATGCGGGTAAGGTGGATATATCTTACACTGGTCCATGGACTTATAATGGAACAACCTATTATTTAATCAATGGTCATACAAATAAGAATATGAATGGTCCAGTAAATAATAAAGGTTATTGGTATTATGTTGAAAATGGTCTTGTGATTAATAAGAATACGATCGTGTACTTCAACGATGACTGGTATTATATTCATAATGGGAAGTTTGATAAGGATTATACAGGTTTAGCAGACTATAATGGAAAGACATATTATATCGTCAATGGTAAAGTAAATAGTTCATGCAATGGATTAACTTATATCAATGGTGAATGGTGTTATTTAGTCAATGGTGTATTAGATACAGGTTATAATAATCTTATTCTTTATAATGGTACATGGTATTATGTAGATCATGGTAAGATCAATTGGAACTATACAAATCTAGTTCAGTATTATGGCACTTGGTACTATGTAGAAAATGGACAAATCAACTGGAATAAGACAACATTATCTCAGGTTGATGGTCATGGTACTTGGTATTATGTAGAAAATGGCAAGATCAACTGGAACTACCAGGGACTCACTTATTTCAATAATGAATGGTATTATATTCATAATGGTGTTCATCAGACCAGCTATTCTAATCTCGTTCTTTATAATGGGACTTGGTATTATGTGAAGAATGGTAAGATTGACTGGCATTATACAAATCTTGTACAGTATTGTGGTACTTGGTATTTTGTAGAGAATGGTCAGATCAACTGGGGTAAGAATACATTATCTCAGGTTGATGGACATGGCACATGGTATTATATTGAAAACAGTCAGATTAATTGGCGTTATACTGGTTTAACATACTATTTTGGGACTTGGTATTATATCCAGAATGGTACAGTAAACTGGTCTTATAATGGATTAGTATACTATAATGGCACTTGGTTCTATGTGCATAATGGACAGATTGACTGGAATTACTCTAATCTTGTTTTATATAATGGGACTTGGTATTATGTCGATCATGGCAAGATCAACTGGAATAAGACAACTTTATCTCAGGTTGATGGACATGGCACATGGTATTATGTAGAAAATGGACAAATTAATTGGTCATATAACGGCTATTACAACAATCATACTATTCATAATGGTGTTGTATGTTAGGGGACATGATGTCCCCTTTTTTTATGCGCAAAAAAAGACTATGAAATCAATCATAGTCTTATAGAAACATTAATAGTAATCCAAATGCAAAGAAGATCAGAATGAGATAGATTACAACCTTAATACTCCATTTGAATATGTAATACATAATAATAAATGGAAGAAATGCAAGAAAGAACACCAATGATAATAAAGTGCCTAACATAATCATCACCTCACTCTTATTATAACCTTATTTTCCAGAATCACCATAGTTTTTAAGTACTCTGGCACTTGGGTCATTGACATCACAGTTTTCCCAAGTCTTATTAGGCATCCAGAAGTCCTTAATCCATTTTGCTTTTCCTGGGTAATAAGATTCAAAGATATCACGATATAATAGAGATTCTTTAGTAAATGGTGTGCAATAAGGATATTTATCCTTGGCATTCTTTACATCTTCATCTGTATATAATGAATCAGCATATTCTTTTAAATAATCCACCATAGAATGTCCTACTGCATCAGAGAATGCAGCTTTTTCTCTAAATAAGATATCATGAGGAAGATAGTTTAAACCTTCAAAAGCATGTCTTAAGAGATATTTACCTTTATTGTATGTGTTCATCTTCTTCTTTGGATCAATACGCATTGTATAATCCACAAAATCAAGATCTGCGAAAGGAACACGTCCTTCTAAGGCATTCGCACTAATACATCTATCAGCTCTTAATACATCATACATATATAATTCACGCATACGCTTCTGAGATTCCTTCTGGAACTCTTCAGGACTAGGAGCAAAGTCTGTATATTTATAACCAAATAGTTCATCACTGACTTCACCTGTTAAAATAACCTTTAAATCAGTATGTTCATGAATATATTTACATAATAAGTACATACCAATACTTGCACGAATAGTTGTAATATCCCATGTTTCTAATGTACGGATGACTTCTCTTAAAGAACCTAATACATCTTCTTTAGTCATAATCACTTCTGTATGATCAGTCCCTAAGAATTCAGCCACTTCTTTCGCATACTTTAAATCAATTGGATCTGTTTCCATACCAATCGCAAATGTCTTGATAGGTGTGTCAGTAATACGCTGACCAATGGCACATACTAAAGATGAATCCAAACCACCAGATAATAAATAACCAACAGGGGCATCACTCTGTAATCTCTTCTTAACTGCTTCAATTAACTTGATTCTTAAGTTTAACGCAATTGTTTCTACATCATCATTGTGCATTAATTTCACATCAGCCACATCATTGAAGCATACAAACTTCTCACCATCATAATAATGTCCTGGTGGGAAAGGCATGATTTCTTTACATACAGGCATGAGAGCTTTTGCTTCAGAACCAAAGGCGATAGTGCCTTTTTCAGTATATCCATAAAACATTGGACGAATACCAATTGGATCTCTGGCGGCCATCATCTTATCAGCCTTGGCATCATATAAACAGAATGCATATTCACCATCTAGATATCTTACAAGTGTATCTAAACCATATTTTTTATATAAAGGAATTAATACTTCACAGTCACTAGAAGACTTGAAAGTATATTCATCCATGATATTCTTCTTTAATTCTGGGTAGTTATAGATTTCTCCATTACATACCACAATAGTATTATCATCAGAAAATGGCTGCATACCATTTTCACTTAAATCCATAATAACCTTCCATTCCTTTCCGCCTGCAGCTCCAAGGCACACATAGTAA
>ERZ1026844.598-NODE-598-length-25594-cov-8.294060_pt1 | contig 25594 bp, 59 predicted proteins | sample MGYA00380152_ERZ1026844 | MGnify/ENA primary metagenome ERZ1026844 (study PRJEB33269, sample SAMEA4719788) | human gut metagenome | biome: human-associated habitat; feature: organic feature; material: feces | place: Cameroon | collected 2013-10 ... | reverse complement strand
ATATTATATATACTAGCAATAGATATATAGTAATCATTATTAGATAAAAATTTCATTTTAAGTCTTGACAGACGGTTTAGGTTGTGATACAATATACTCAGAAGAGAAAGGTGGAAATTAAAATGGCTACAAAAGAAAAAAGAGAAGAATGGAAGAGGGCTGGATTATGTTCTTGTTGCGGAAAGAACAAGCCTGTCGAGGGCGGTCTTACTTGTCAAGAATGTCGTGACAAACAGAAGGCTAACCGAGATTATAAACGAGAACATAACATTTGCGTTAAATGCGGAAGAAATAAGGCAGCTCCAAATCGCAAATACTGCGATGAATGTCTTGAGTGGAGAAGCAATAGATATAAATGGCAGAAAGAAAATAATCCAGAGTTTTCAAATATAAGAAAACAGTATTATGAAAGACACAGGGAAAAATGTATTAAGAATGGTCTATGTGTAAATTGTAGTAAACCAGTCTATAAAGGTCATATGCTTTGCTATGAGTGTTTAATTAAAGCTAGGAATTGGACAAAAAGAGCTAGAGCGTCAGCAAAGGAGTTTAAGGGAGAATAAAGCATGGATTTGAAATCTATTGAAAGTCTGGAACGGTACGCGAATAATATTTTGAATTTTACCGAAGACGATGATTTGATGATTGGCGCTTCTATGCTTCTGGAATCTTTGAAGCATTTTAAGAGCTACTATTTCAAAGAGCATAAACGTAACCCCTCTGTTAAATTTTATACAGATAAAGATATCGAGGAAATGAGCAATGCAAGAAACAAAATCTTTTGATAGAGAGCTATTTTTAGAGATTTGCAAGAAGTATAACGTGCCATTCTCTAAGGAATATAAAACGCCTATGATTAAATTTGATAATGGAGAACTTGTTCCTTTAGGGGTATTAAGTTTGGAAGAAAGTTATTGTAAAGAATCAATAACTTTCTTATATAATAATAAAAGTCATTATCGTTTCTCGTTTGATGCCAATAAGGACTTATATATTTATGATTAAGGAAAGGTAGGTAATTATGACTGATGAAGAAATGGCTAATGTAATAATCAAGCGCCTATACGAATGGAATGAGGAAGCTCTGATAAACGCGGCAAAAGAAGATAATTACGCATGGAAAAAGTTTTGGTTTGGGAAAGCTGTTGCATTTGGAGAAGCTATTGAAGACATTAAGTGTGTGATTCAATTCAAAGATTTCAATTGGTTTAAGGAAAAATATTTAGACTAAGGAGTGAATCAAAATGTCTTTTTATTATATAAAAGATAATTATTTCACAGTGGGCGATACTTGTGATGTAAACCCTAATATTGGTATTTTTAGCGAAGTCGGAATCGAAGACGCAAAGAAAAAACTTGCTGTCAAATGTAAAGAAGAGATTCAAGACGATTTAGAAAGAAAACAGTCTATTCTTAACGAACATGATATGGAGCATCGTAGACTTATGGCTTTACTTGATTTTTGGAATGCAACTAAAAAGATTGATAATGCGAAAGATTCTGTTATCAATAGACTGAATGAACTTGAAAAGAAAATGGAAGACGAAACAAAAGAGACGCAACGTCTTATTGGTCTGTTAAATTCTGATGATTTAGATGAAGTTCTAAAAGAATCAAAATATGAGGTTGTTGAAATTCCTATTCTTGATAGTTGTAGTGAAGAGGCATTGAAGGAGATTTATTAAAAATGACGGACAGCAGGGGCTTTGACTTTGCGAAGAAAGCTAGTGAGTTTTCTGATTATCCAACATTCCATTTGGGTTGTTGTGCGGTCTATAAAAATAAAGTAATCGCTATTAGCTGGAATACTACCAAAACAAGCCCTCTGCAAGAATCATACAATAAATACAGGGGTTATCCTATTCTTCCTAATAAACATGGGACTCATGCTGAAATCGCCTGTATCAACAAAATTAAGGATTTGGATGTTGACTTTAGCAAAGTTACGTTTTATATTTATAGAGAAACTAAGAAAGGCGAGATTGCTTTGAGCAAGCCTTGTGGTGCGTGTAATAAAGCTCTTAGGGATTTAGGTATTAAAGAGGTTAGATACACAGGGAATATGAGCTACGTTGTGGAGAGGTATCTATAATGGCAATTTATGTAACAGGTGATATCCACCTAAATCATGATTCCGCAAAACTAAATACTACATTTTTTCCAGAAGGTAAAAATTTAACGAAGGATGACTATGTAATTATTTGTGGAGATTGCGGTTTTACTTGGGATTGGTCTGGTGAAACACGTTGGTGGACAAAATGGTATAATGAAAAACCGTGGACTACACTATGTATAAACGGTAATCATGAGGGTTATGATATTCTTTATAATAATTTTGGGTTGATTGATTTTCATGGTGGTCAAGCACGTCAGGTTGCAGATAGCATCTATTATCTTAATAATGGCGACATTTATAATCTACAGGGTAAGAAATTCTTTGTAATGGGTGGTGCTACTTCGCATGATAAATGGTGTAGAAAAGAACATATTTCTTGGTGGCGTGAAGAAATTCCATCTGTAAAAATGATGGAGCATGGCTTGGATAATCTTGAGAAGAACGGTAATAAAGTAGACTACATTCTAACTCATTGCGCCCCAACAAGTATTATGACCTATTATAACCCTTACGGGTTTTATGAGTCAGATGTTCTTACTGATTATTTGGAAGAGGTTAGCTATAAAGTGGATTATAAAGGCTGGTATCATGGTCACTATCATACAGATAAAGACGTTAACCATGTTCATGGGCTGTATAATCGTGTGTTAAAAATTCTATAAATTATTTTACTCTAGCTATTGATTTAGCTAGAGTTTTTTGTTATAATACGAATAGAGGTGAAAAATGTGGCGAAAAATATTTATTACGAAAGAAAAAATAGTGGACTATGTGTAGAATGCGGAGAACCAAGAGACGACTTGAACGCAACTAGATGCAATAAGTGTATCCAAACTCACAAAAACTATTATAATTTTTACAAAGAACATCATATTTGTGTTAAATGTAGAAGGAATGATGCGTTGCCAAATCGCGTTGCTTGTGAAGAGTGTTCAGAGAAAAGGTCAAAAAGATATTATAATTATGTAAAAGATACGCCAGAAGAGAAAAAAACAGAAGATACTAATAAAAGAAACGAAAGAAGACGAGAATTGTCAAAATCAAGAAAAGAACACGGCTTATGCTCTAAATGTGGTAAGCCCTCTCTTAAAGGTCATACCCGTTGTCTTGATTGTTGCTTAAAAGGAGCAAGGGAATCAAAAGAGCATAGAGAAAAAGAAAAGTTTAATAAGCCAATTGATTCTTGTTATAGATGCTCAAATCCGTGTATTCCGGGTAAAAAATTATGCAAAGAGCATTATGAACAAGCTTGTAATGCTCTTGAATCTGCAAGAAGTTCTAGGAATGGGATTGAAGCACGGAAAGAACATAAAAAGAAATACGACGCTTTTTGGGCTGAAATGAAGTATAAAGGTGGCAAAAATGCTGATTGATTTTAATAATCCTCTTGTTAAATCTACTTTACCCATTCTATTACAAGACCATACAACACATAAAAATATCATTTGGGCAACTGAACCGCCTGAAAATTTAACAGGAGTGTATTCTTCTAATGATGAAATTACTGTCGAAAAGATTTTTGAAGTAGATATTAAACCACGCTGTCTAAAACGTATTATAGACCAAAAGAAACGCACCCATAATAAAGCAGAAGTGTTTACTCCAACTTGGTTATGTAACAAAATGAATAACAATGTTGATAACGAATGGTTTAAGAAAAAAAACGTATTCAACATAGAGACAGACAAATCATGGATTACCAACAAGAAGAAAATTCGTTTTACTAAAAAGAGTGGTTCTTGGCAAGATTATATTATGTCAACAAGACTTGAAATAACTTGTGGAGAAGCACCGTTTCTTGTAAGCAGATACGATACAAGTTCTGGTGAAGAAATTTCTATTGATAATAGAATTGGATTTCTTGATAGAAAGTTAAGAGTTGTTAATGAAAACACAAAAGAATTTGGTGAGTGGATTGTTTGGGTTGTAAATGCTTTTAAGTCGGTCTATGGGTTTGAGTTTCAGGGCGACAATTTGCTTATTGCAAGAACAAATTTACTTCTAACTTTTGTAGAATATTATGTAGATAGATTCGACAGAGAACCCGGTAAGGTTTTATGCGATGATATTGCTGAGATTATTTCTACTAATATTTTTCAGATGGATGGGTTGAAATACTGTATCCCCAATCACCCAGAGATTCCGTGTAAGCTGTATGACTGGGAAAAACAAGAATGTCTGTATTTTAAGGATATGGTTAAGGAATAATTTTCTTGTTAAATTTGAAATAAAGCTTGACAACTCTGTTTATTTTTGGTATAATACCTATAAAGAAAGACGATAATATATCGTCAATAAAGTGTTAATTTGATTAAGGAGAATTGATTGTGAAAGTTGGAGACAAAGTTTACGCAGGAGATTGGTGCGAAGGTATTATTGATGAAATTGACGGAGACACCGCCGTTGTTGAGTTTACTACTTTTTGTGGAGGCGGAAGACTTTCGTTTTTGTTGGAAGAACTTCAATTAATCGAACCTGATAAAAGTTAAGTTCTAGGAGAGTTTTATATGATTGCTACAGAATTAATTAAGATTCTGGAAAAGCTACCAAGTGATGTTTTTATCGAAACGGATAGCGGCTGGGAATGTGATGCAACAGAGGTGAATACTGCTTATTATAGCAGTCAAAAAAATGTTTTAGTTTTAACATGGAAACCGCAAGGAAACTATAAATATTACGACGAATCTCCAAAATGGGAGTGCGTGTTCTGTGATGTAGACAGTCGTTCCCCAGTTGTGTTGCATTCTGATTTTTGATAAAAGCTGAGATTTAGGAGTGTTCGTAATGAAATTAAACTATAAATGCTTAGAAGCATCCGACGAATGGGGCAGTCCTGTGGAATTTAGTATCCACAAAGAAAAAGAGACGAATCGTGTCGTGTTTTTCGTTGACGTTGAATGCCAAGAGGTTCATCTTACCGTAAAACAAGCGAAAGAACTTGCCAAGATGCTTCTGGACGCTGCAAAAGAATAATTTGATAGAAGCTAAGGTTTAAAGAGACATAATTATGAGTGAATATAAATTAAAGCCGTGTCCGTTCTGCGGTGGAGAAGTTACCATTGCAGAGAGTGGTTATCGCCAAACACGATGGATGTATGTTACGAGAGGAAACAAAGAAAATAAGTGCAACTGCCATGTTTTCATGGAAAGCAAAACTTACTACTTTGATTCCTCTGAAAAAGACAAGGAAAGAATCAAAGCCGACCTCATCGAAGCATGGAATAAGCGAGCTGAATAAAAACTAAGTTTTATCCTCAAAATATATGTAATATTGTTGCAAATCTATATGTATTTATGTACTTTTGTTGTATAATTTGACGAAAATTGGAGATATTTATGGATGTCTTGAGTCTTTTTGATGGAATTAGTTGCGGAATGGTTGCGGCTGAAAGAGCTGGACTAAAAATTGATAACTATTACGCATACGAAATTGACCAGAATGCAATTAAGATTAGCAAAAAGAACTATCCGAACATTGTTCATTGTGGAGATGTAATAACAGAAGATTTCACAAAATATAAAGGAATTGATTTGATTATTGGTGGTAGTCCGTGCCAAAGTCTTTCTATCACCACTGGCGCAAACAGAACTAATCTTGATGGTAAAAGTAGATTATTTTTTGAGTTTGCAAGAGCGTTGAAAGAGTCTTGTCCAAAATATTTTCTATTTGAAAATGTTGCATCCATGAATGAAGAAAGTAAACATATTATTTCAGAGTGTCTTGGATGCGAACCAGTGTATATCAATAGTGAAAATTTTTCTGCTCAAAATAGACCAAGACTTTATTGGACAAATATTCCACTAAATAATGAAATTAACATTTGCAGCGATGTATTGAAGGATATTCTTGAGGATTCTGTTGATGAGAAATATTTCTATAATTGCGGCTATGACTTTCATGGAGAAGATAAACACGTTGTTGCTACGTTAGATGTAAATACGCATGAGATGCTAAAGCGAGTATATAGTAAAAATTTCAAGTGTCCAACTCTAACGTGCGTACATGGCGGTTATCAACAGAAGAAAGTATACATCAACGGGAGATGCAGGAAGTTAACCCCTGTTGAATACGAAAGATTGCAAACATTGCCAGATAATTATACCGCTGGTGTTTCTGATACGGCAAGATATACTGCCGTTGGTAATGGCTGGACGGTTGATGTAATCGCTTATATTCTAAAAAATATTGCAGATAACTCTTGATATTTTATTCGTTTATGATATAATATATTTAAAGAAGGTGATTGAATGGTTGGATATTTTTACGACAAAGATGGATTCCCTCATTACTATTACACACTAGATGAATTGCTTGATGAAGCCAGAGCGGTTCTAGGTGATGACTACGTTCGTGCTTTACAATCTGAAATGCAAGACGAAATTCAAAGTCAAATTGATAGTTATGAATTAGAGCATGATTACGATGATGAGGATGATGAATGATGCTATTTCGTAGTCTTGACGGTCACAATATTGTAAATATTTCAAAATGTGATTATATTATACTTGAGTACGATTATAGTGCGTCAAAATATAATGTTATGGCATTTTTTCAAAATGGCGAAGTGTGTATTTGTCTTGGGGCATATAAAGATAGCAAGTCTGCTAAGATTGCGATGAATTTTATTCAAAATAACAATAATTACAATTATAGAAAAGTTTGCGACCATATAGAGCCAGAGGGATATAATTCTGATGGTTATATTTTTGACATGATAACTCAAGAAGAGGTTGATAAAGTGCTAGAATATTTTACGGATGAGGATAACGAATAATGAAGTACATGGGTTCTAAATCTAGGATTGCAAAATATATCGTTCCAATTATCCAATCTTTCATTGATAAATCTGGCGCTACCGAATACTATGAACCTATGGTCGGCGGAGGCAACATCATTGACAAGATTAAGTGCTTTAGTAGAGTTGGTTTTGATGCAAACAAGTATCTTATTGCTCTATTAAGTCGTGTTGCACTTGATGGTTCACTTGCTGATAGTGTTTCAAAGGAAGAATACGATAAGGTGCGAGATTTCTACAATGGCACAAGCAAACAGACATATCCAGATTGGTATGTTGGCAATGTTGGTTTCTTAGCGTCATATAATGGTCGTTTCTTTGACGGGGTTATGCCAAGCCGGGATATGAAAAAACAAAGAATGGAGAGCGCTATCGAGACTATTATCAGGAATGCAAGAGAAATCTTGAGGAACAGGCTAAAAGTTTAACCGGAATTAGTTTTCTCGTTTCTGACATTAATGATTGGGCTTGGGACGGACTAGACCTTTTCAAAAACGCTGTGTTTTATTTTGACCCGCCATATAGAGGAACAAAGCAATACGGTGTTTCAAAAAATTTCGATTACGATAGATTTTACGATATCTGCCGTAAGCTTTCTCGTGACAATATTGTAATTGTTAGTGAAGAAAATATGCCGGATGATTTTACAGAAATCTGGCACAAACCAGTCAGCAGAAGCATTAAATCAACTGATAAAAGCTATTCAACGGAAAAACTTTTTATTATTGGTAGAGCATTGGATTTTTGGAAAGAAATGGAGATTTGATATGAAAAAGTGTATTGCTGTTTTTCTCGTAACAATTGTAATGTCTGTTCTTTGCGGATGCAATAGACAAGTGGTTGACCTGACTTATTCTTATGATTATGCCCAGATTAAAATGCCGGATGGCACAATTGTTGAAGGCAAACTTGATAGTTGGTGTGACTATGATGGAGAGCAAGTACAAGTTGTTATTGATGGTGTAACTTATCTTGTAAGCTCTATGAATCTTGTAATGATTTCTCATTAAAAGGAGAATAAAAATGGTAACTGATTTTGAAAAAGAAACGCTATACAAACTTGATAACGAAGAAAATTTAACAGACGAGGAGCTTTCTAAGCTGGTATACAATTACAGTATTTCTGAGGAAGATATTGAACAAGGGCGCTGGACTATGAGCACCTATACGGTTTGCAAGCTTGCTGATAGATACTTCGGTATTGATTGGCAACGTGGTCTAACTGAATATCAAGATGATAGCTTTCCGTATCCTCCGAAAGAAGTGAAGAAACATACATACGAAAAAACTGTAACTGTAACAGAGTGGATTCCTGTTAAAAAGGAGAATAGTTAATGAATGTAAAGCTACTAACATATACTAAAGACCCTGAAAAGACAGTAGCCGCTGCTGCTAAACTGTGCTACTCTAAGTCAGACATCGAAACTCTAATGGACGGTTTAACTGATGAAAAAGTTTCAAGTTTTCTTGATAAACTGGCAAGTCTCGGTCATTCTAGCCCAACAGAGATGGCGGTATTTACTTTTGGTATTGAGGGTGTTTCTCGTAGTTTCCTTGCGCAGATTTCACGTCATCGCCTAGCAAGTATGGCAGTTCAAAGCCAGCGCTATGTAGACATGGATAATGCAGACCATGTTGTTCCAAAGGAAATTTATGACGCTGGTTATTCTGCTGTTCGTCTGTATGAAGAATCCGTAAAAAACTCTTTCAATAACTATAATGAGCTAAAGGAAGAACTGGCAAAGAAGTATATTGCAGAAGGTATGAAAGAATCTCCTGCGAAGAAAAAGGCACAAGAAGACGCTCGTTATTTGCTTCCAGAAGCTTGTTGCACTCGTATGATTGTTACAATGAATGCTCGTGAGCTAAATCATTTCTTTAATCTACGTTGCTGTAATCGTGCCAGCCGTGAAATTAGAGAAGTTGCAGAAGAAATGCTAAAGCTAGTTTATCCTGTTGCACCTCATCTGTTCAAGAGTGCTGGGCCATCTTGTGTTTGTAGCGCTTGCCCGGAAGGTAATATGTCTTGTGGTAAAGCAAAAGAAATGCGAGAAAAGTATAACATTATTAAAAATGGTGAAAAATGATTGTTAAAGAGTTTTGTGTAGATTACACTGTGCATGAGAGCGAAGAATACAGAAATGTTCCAGAGTGTACTGTTAAAACAAAAACAGGCGATGAGCTTGTTGCGAAAGACATTCCTGAATATGATGTAAGCTCTTATATCAAAGCGCTAAGAGACCTTGGGTACAAAGAAGTCTTTTATATTCCGTATTATATGTCTAAAGTAGAAAAATATACGAATTTGATTTCTGAAATGCAGAAGAAAATTAAAGACCTCGAAAATAGTATTGCACTGTATCAAACATCGCTAGAGAACGCAGAGAATAAACTTGATGATGTGAGGAAGTTTAGTTGTGACTGGTGGGATGACTGTTGGACAAATTCTGGTTATTAAAGAGTGATGAGTCTATATTAAATAGGTGGTGAATAAAGTTGGTATTTTACAGTCGAGATTCTTGTTCTGATTTTGAAAAGAAACTAACAGAGCATGGCTATAAAAAGTGGATTCCTAATAGTCGTATAGATACATTTGATTATTTATATCAAAAGCGTTTTGACGATGATTTTGGCAAGAAATACTTTATTGACTTTGAGTTTTATGACTATATGAAGTATTATCACGACCACGGAATCAGCGTAAAAGCCAGCGTAACTTTTAACAACGACAACGAAGAACCGGGTAAACTGGATAAACCTGTTTGGTTAGATTTTGATTTTAATTCTATCGAACAGGCAGAAGCATTCGTTGAAGTGATGTGGAAAGCCAGCAATAGTCAATATTATGAACCATGGGTCTGAACGCTGAGTAAAATTTAACAAGAAAAAAAGAGCTAGAGTATTGACGACTCTAGCTCTTTTTGATATAATACTTGTAGAAACAAACCAAATAATAAATAAAGGAGATTTAATATGATTACCGCAAGCAAGAATTACATCAATAGCGAGTGCAGACTTGTTCCAACTCCCGAAGCATACGACGAAGTATTGAAGAATGAGGTTAAGAAGTATCTAAGTTACAGTTGTTATCTCAACTGGGAAGCACTTTTAAAAGAATGCAACGATATTGCTATGGATTATAGGGCTGAGTCTCTTGGTAACAGCTATTTCGGAGCCGATAAGATTGCAGACGACATTTATATCGTCTCTGAGACGATTAATGACCACACCTATTACATCCCTTATGTCGCCGGTATCTCTGACCCAAGCGCCGATAACGACTGCTATTTGACTCGTGATGAAGCTATCCTTGCCGCTCTTACCACGAAGTATCTCAAGGACAAGAGGGATACTCACGCAATTGCAAACGCTATTGCGAAGATGATTGATATGCCGAAAAGTGAGGTAGAAGAATGATTACTGTTGATAAGAAATATCTCGACAAAGAAAAAGAAATTTATCCTGATGTGGAGACGTTCTTTAATAAAAAGAGCCAATATTTTCAAAAGTGTAGAGTATACGGAGTTTGCACTGCTTATGAAGCGCTACAGAAAGAATGCGCTGATATTGAAGAATTGTTCAAGAATCGCTATCCTGATAATAATTGTTATTATGATGTTTCAAAAATTGGAGACGATATGTATGTTGTAGAAGAAACCGATAGAGAGCAACATAAATATTATTATCCGTATGTCTCTGGTAAAACGGTTGTAAAAGGTAGTTGCTGCTATCTGGATTATGACAGCGCCGTTCTTGCAACCATTGCAATGAAGTATATGAACACTAAAAACACCAATAAAGTTGCAAATATGGTGGAAGTACTTGAAAAGCTGATTGATAAACCTATGGAGGTCTGATTATGGTCGGTATGCGTGAAGCAAAACAGGAATACTTCGATAAAGAGAATACTGGTGTTTGGGATGTACCCAAATTCGTAGAAAATGTAAAAAATGACAAAAAGTTTGCAGAACAAGTTTATGATTATTATATCAGTTGGAAGACGCTTCTTGCTGAATGTCAGGATGTTGCAGATTCTAAGGAGTACGAAACTCTGTTTGGGAACCCAGATGTTTATAAGATTTCCGAGGATATTTATATTCTGAGTGATATTATTTCTGGTAGAGAATATTTTGTTCCGCGTGTTGTTGGTCGAGAGAAATGTAAGCCTGTTTGTGAGACTTTTGATGAGGCGCTTCTTCTTTACGCATTGGCAATTAAACACGTTAATGATGTTCTTAGTATTGGTATCAGAGCAACAGACGCAGCAGAAATTCTTGATATGATGGGTGGTTAGTTATGTGCGGAATTGAAGTTTGCGGCCTGTATCGTAAGGCAAGAGGTAATCCAAGTCTTTCTGAATATGGTTTTATTCCTCACGATATTTCAGAAGATGGTTCTATGTTTGTTGTAGAAGAGAATTATAAGACTTCTGAAAGCGGTTTCCATCATTGTTATTATCCTTATGTAGAAGGCTATCCAGCAGTTTTTACGGAGTATAACACTTTTGAAGACGCTATGCTGGCGACTCTTGCTCTTAAATTCAATGGTTATCGTTCTTGTCTTGAAGACAACAGAGTATATTTTGCGAAACAAATTCTTTCGGCTAGGAGATGTAATAATGGATGATTGCAGATGGATTGTGTGTTTTGACACTGCAATGATTATTCGTAATGTTTATTCTACGAATGAAGAAAACGCAAACAGTTCTGTCAAATACTACCGTAGTATTTATCCTCATGTTAAAATCATGGATGAACAACAGCTTAACAAGGCTCTGGAAGAAGATTTTCTTATTAAAACCGGGAGGAATTTGTAATGTATGATTGGCAGAAACGCAAGCTAAAGCGTGAACTTGGCGACCTTTATGACACATTCTTAGATTATGAATGTTATTTAGCTGGAGGTGCCATTACTTCTATCTTTACCAATAAGGATATTAACGATTATGATATTTTCTTTAAGCACAAAGAAGATATTGTCCGTTTTCTTAATAAAGAATCTTATGGAACAAATTTCAAAAGTGATTATGCTATTACTATTGCCAAAGATGGTAAAACTATTCAGCTAATTTATAAGCATGAATATCCTACTGCACAGGACGTGCTAAATTCTTTTGACTTCTCTGTGTGCATGGGATGCTATGATTTTTCTACAGAAGAATTTGTGCTAGGTGATACTTTTCTTGAAGATTTAGCAAGCAATACTATTCATTTCAATCCAAAAACCGACTCTCCTATCATGTCTCTTATTCGTGCTAAAAAGTATATGAATAAGGGTTTTGACATCCCTGTTCCTGAGATGTTTAAACTTGGTTTCACTATTAGTCAGCAAAATGTGGATAGTTACGATAAGTTCCAGAGTCTTCTTGGCGGTATGTATGGAGAGAATTACAACAAGTTCGCAGAGAAACTAAAGAACGAGGGTAAACCTTTTGATTTAAATTATATCGTAAGTAGGCTTTCCGAAATTGATGACGCAGATAAGAGTTGCGGATGTACAACTGAACTTGATTTTTCTGAAATGAATGAATCAGAAATCTCTATGGAAGTTGGTATTCCGTTTGATTATTTTGAATATAATGACGAATATTACACACTAGATTTTAAACTCCTAGATAAAGAAGACGTTGATAAATGTCTTTTCTCGAGAAAGAAACCTATTGAAGAAATCGTCAAACTTCCAATGATTGTCTATAAATGGATTGATGCTAAAAATCGTTGTAGTTTCTTTAATAGCAACTTTAAGTGGAAAGATTATGGCGAAGTAAAAACATATGATTGGTTCGCATCTTCTCATGGTCTTCATTTTGTTACAGAAGATAAAATCTGGACTTGCTGTTATTCTAATAATTCAAATAAAGCTCTTGTTCGTGGTATTGTAACTTCTTATGACGACTTCATCAGTGTTGATGATATGAACGTGAAAAATCAGGAAATGAAGCTAGAGCGTGTATTTGTAACTAATATTTGGAACGAGGAAAATATTCCAGATGAAATTAAGAGTAAGAAGAAAGAGAAACAGGAGGGTTGTCCGTTCTAATGATTTATGGTATTTTGATTTGTGCTATTATTATCCTTGCCGTTGTTATTCTAATCCAGCATTTTTCAATTCAGATTTTTACCGCTATGATTGCAGAGTTTGAGAAGTGGGCAAATCGTTATGGTTATACTTTTCTGACTGTAGACCACAGTATTAAATATCCTGATACTGTGAATAATATCAATAGTGTAATTGATGAAATTGAAGATATTGTTAAAAATGGATATGACGGTAAAGGCGGTAAGTGATGAGTGAATTTTTAACAATTGTTATAGGCGTACCGGTTCTTTTGGTTAAAGCTGTTGTTGTATTACTTGCTATTATTCTTGGCTTTGCCATTCCTGTTGTTATTGTTTTCTTTATTACAAACTTCATTTTTAACTTGAAGAGTTGTGTGAAGAAGAATGATGAGAGTAAATTTACAACTTGCGCACATTATTATATCTATAAGGCTTTTTTGGATAGTATTAAAGAAAATAATATGTTATCTAATACCCTTACAATGAGTTATAGTCAAATTATTAGTTTGCTAAATGTCCCGGAGTTGAACATTTGTCACGCTATTATCAATCCTTGTACATTTTATCCAGAGGAAGATAGGGCGCTACTTGTGATTTATACATTTAAGAATGAACAAATGCATAGTATCTCTTTTTGTTCTCACAATGAAAAGACTAGAAAAGAAGACGGGCTAATTCTATTCATTCCAAAAACTTATCGTGATTATCGTAAATTATGTCACTATTTTGCAGATAATGATATCTCTAAATTAAACGATGATATTGCGAAAGCACAGATGGAGTCACTAAAGTATCTCACTGATTTAATTCATCAAGTACAAGACAAACATACAAAAACATTGCAAGACTGTCAGGCTGAAATGGATAGAGAACTCGATGCAGAATTTCTAAATGGAAGACGCTATATGTAAATCAAAAATAATTTTTACGCACAGGTATTGACAATTTGTGCGTATTTTGTTATAATACTTATAGAAATAAAAACACAAAAAGAAAGGCTGGTATCACAATGAAACTCATTAAGAATATTCTAAATCCTGTAATATGTTTAGCTATGGGTTATACCTGTATGCATTTTTACGATGCTGGTAATTATGATAGTGTAATTCTTTGTTTCGTTATTTTTGTACTATGGATGTTTCTGTATTTGGAGGACTAAAACATGAAGGTTTGGGCTTTGGTTGATGACGAGCTTGGCGTTATAGCTATCTTGAACGAAACTGGCAAACATAACGTAGAAAAACAACTGATGGAACTTGGCAGGAAAGAAGTAAAAGAACAAATTGACAATATAGAAGATTTTGGTAATTACGGTATGAATATCTATTTCCATCTAACGAATCTTCTAAATTCTGATGATTGTATTGAGTTGATTGATTATACACATTACGAAATCGTTGAATTTAACGTAGAATCTAGTTATAAATTGGAGGATTAATATGAAAACTTTTTATGCTGTTACTGATGGTGATTATTCTGATTATCATATTATCGCCATCACCGATAATAAAGAACGCGCAGAAAATATTAAGAAACTATATAGTGGCAATTATTCAGAACCAATGATTGAAGAGTTTTTGATGGCGAATCAAAAGATGAAGCATTATATGATGTATGGTATAAAACAGATGGTAGTTATAAGTTGTTTCTACAAGATTTTGACATGAATGAACTTTCTAATATTAATATTGTTGAAGAGAGCACTCGTCATAATGATTGGTGGAAATATAGAGTTCTTGTTATGGCAAAAGACAAATCTTACGCTATCAAGATTGCACAAGATTTGTGGGCAGAACACAAAGCAAAGAAAGAAGGTATTGTATAATGGGAGAAGTAAACAAATATGACCCAAGATTAGTTACGTCTGTTTCTTTTCAGTGGGAACTAAACCCTATTTTTTGTAATGGAGATTATGATTGCCTTGCCAAAATGATGAAGTTTAACTATCGTCTTATGTATGGCGATTTCTACAGAGACAATAGCAAGAAAGGTTTTCTTCATTTATTTAAGAGAAGTATAGAAGAGATAAACAGAATGTGGTTTGTCTACGCTGCTAATCATAATTTGTATATGGATGATACAAGCCTTTCTATTATATACGGAGAAAAAACATACCTTGATGATATTTTAAAATCATACAATATTACAAAAGAGGACGGTATGTATAAATAATGAATAAGAAAAACAATCCAGAAAATGTGAAGATAAATAAGAATGCAAAAGATGCTCTGCTTTGTATGATAAATGTGTTGATTAACGGGTATAGTGTAAGAAGTTGTTATAACGAATATGATTTAGGATACAGAGATGGTTCGTTGCAAATTCTTGAACTAATAAAAGAGACCGTGGAAGAGCATTAAATAAAATTTCTGTTTCATCATTGAGGGAATTTAAATGAAAACAGTAAAACATTCTGTTCTTGAACAGGCAGAAAGAGAATTGCGTACTCAGTTTAACAACACAATTATTGAGTTTTTTCGTAAAGGTGATGGTATAAACAAGCCGATTTATCTAGTTGTTTCTATTCCGGGTATTACTAAAGAGCCGGATGAGATGATTTCCATTGCAGGAAATCTTCTAGTTGCTGGAAAAGCTGCAAAAGAATTTAAATACAACGGATATTTTGTTGATTATAATTGAGGTGATTTATATGGATAATCCTATTATTAATCCTATTTGGTTTTACTTGGCAGATGCCATCCCATCTCTTGGAGTCTTTTTGGGATTTTTGGGCGGAGGGCTTTGTATCGTTGGATTGGCATTTCTCTTAACTGGTGAAATTATGGAAGAAAATATTAACAGGTGGAAGAAGTACCTGATTCCTGGACTTATCGTATTTTTTCTATCATTTATGGCCCCATCAAAGAATGCTATTTATCAGATGATTGTCGCTAAGGCAATTACTCCTAATAACATTAAGATTGCGTCTGATTATATTAACGATACGGCAACAAATGTATCTGATAATTTAACAGATGCAATTAAAGACATCATGGATTACTCCGTTGATAGAATTTATAATGTTCGCAACAATGAAAAAGCTGGTGATTAAATGCTAATTTATAGACCTCATAGAGGCAGTCTAGTAGAGGCAATGGTAGAAGCTAAAACCTTTAATTCATTTGACGAAATTAAAGAGTATGTAGCAAATAAATGGAATAGTGTTTGGGGATATAATATCCTTAACCAAAACGATATCGTACTAGATGAAGAATCTCATAATGATGACCGTATCGGTTGGAAAGACGTTCGTTATCTTTGTACTAAAAAGCTTGGTGATGAAGATTATATAAAAGAATATGGTCATCCTCAGTGTATCGGATTTGTTGGGTGGATTGAATGATAAGCGTTCTGATTTTCATAGGTAAACTTATTTTAGCTATTGTGCTTTGCACGCTATTTCTTATTCCTATTACTATAGCAATGGAGGCAAGTAGTGGTCACTATTGCTACAAGCCAAAATCACATCCGGCAAAATCACCAAATGAAGTAAAGAATAAAATTAAGTGAGGCATAATATGGAAAACTCTTTTGAGTGGACAAAAGATATTGGTGAAATTCCAGAAATTAAATATCCTGTGACAAAAGATTTTATTCCTGAGACTCTTGAATGGTGTAAACACCACTATGTTCCACCTATGGATATGTATATCACTTGTTGTGACTTTGGAAATAATGATGGCATGAACGGTTCTTGTCATTGGTGTTTAGAAATGACCCCATATCAATTTGAGATGTGTTGGGATGCAACAAGTGTTAACAGCTACAGACGTATAAAGGGTTGGTCTAAAGAAAAAGCCATCAGTTTTATCGAAGATTATAAACAAGGCAATTTTAAAAAATGCAAGGAATATTAAAGATAAGGAGTTTAATTACTATGAAATTTAAGAAAATTATTTGTGCAATCATGATTACGGTTATTGCTTTGTTCTGTGTAGGCTGTTCTGAGGCAGATAGAGTAAATCATAATATTTCAAAGCAAGCAAATTATTTTGAAACAGAACGTCGTATTACTGTATATAATGCTCGTACTGATAAGATTATTCTCGAAGCAGAGGGGTTAATGTCTATCTCGAATAATTCTGATAATGAGCTTGTATGCACTATTAAGACAGGAGCAGATACTTATAAGAAGAATTATATTTATCTAAATGCCTATACGATGTATGTCGTAGAAGATATTACAGGAACAATGACTGACCCGTACCATTATAAGATGTACTTCCACACAGAAGTTCTTCCCGACGTAGAGATTAAACCGTAATGGGTACAAAAATTACAAGATATCCAAATATGAAAATTTTGCCGAATGACGGTATTAAATTTAAATGTGAATGTGGTTGTGAATTTGTAGCGTTTGGGCAGAGTCTTTTGGTTGATTGTGATTGCCTTGGTGGTAATTTAGAGATTTATTATGCTCATTGTCCAGAGTGCAAAAAATGTTGCACTTCTGATAGCAATAACACAATCCATGACTATTGGAATAATAAAAATCCAAATAATGATAGACCGCGTATGAGTTATAATTTTAAGAAACATTTAGAGCTTGTAAGAATGATTAGTAAATAGAAATTAAAATTTATCGTTAAATTTAATCCAGAGTATTGACGCTCTGGATTTTTTGTGTTATAATAATGTCAGAAAATAAAGGAGGTAGACAAAATGATTTACGGGTTAAATGACTGTCCTATTAATGAAGAAGTTTGGTTCTGTGGAATCAAATATGATGATTATGTTGACTGGCTTGAAAGTGATGATATTCCAAAACCTGTATTTAATTATCGTCCAACTATCGGAAAACTTATTGATTTAGGTGACACCGTAGAATTTCGTTGCGAGACATCTGGCGTGTCAATCAGATTAAATGCCTTTGATAGAAGCACCTATATTTTTGCTGACACGTTTGAAGAAGCAGCACAGGAATATAACAACGTTATTTATAAGTATTATTACAAGCTTAAAATGATGACACGGGACTTGAATTTATATCGTATTAAAAATACAGAAGGAGTGTATTAATATGCTTACACCGATGGATATGCTGTTTCAGGGAGTAAATATGAAAGAAATTGAATATAACATTGATAACTCCATGAAGAGTTTTCATGGTTGGCGCAGTTTTGAGCAAGCAATTATTGATGGGGAATACCCTGTTGAAGTTAGAAATATTATTTCCACAATGTATGTGAAGGCTGGTTGGAATTATGTATACCACAAAACTTCTTCCGAAAACGGCGAACGTCCGGGCTTGACCCAATTCTATTTCTCTGTTAAGAAGCTAGATGATGAAATCACAAAGGGTTTCCACATGGTCTCTAATGAGGTGAAGTATGGTTTATAACTATCAGTTTGTTCCACTTGATAAAGAAGTATATTGTGTTGGTTTTCGCTATGGTAGAACTAAGCCTATTGTGAATCGTAAGCCCACTCTTGGCATCGTTAAAGATGATAGTTGTTGGAGACGTTTTGTCCCGGATAAAGAAAATGAGCATATTATTGAGTTGCGTCAATATGCTTCAAGTTATTATTTTGCCGACACTTATGAAGAGGCGGTAAAAAAGTATAACGAACTGGTTAATGTGGTTCATAAAAAATATTATGATTTAACTTTTAAAATTGGTCAAAACTTTATTGGAGGTGTGCCTAGATGACAAATATTATAGACCCATCTAAAATTAAAAAGTATAGAATTGAAATTAACAAAATCGAAATCACTTCTTATCGTGTTGATATAAAGATTTCAAAATATAAAAAGGCAGACCAAGTTATTGATGACAAACTATGGTTCACTGATGAAGAGGGCAATTTAGCCCCTGATGAAATCGGAGAACTTTATTGGATTTTGTTTACAGACCCAGAATACCAGAAAATTATTGGCATTTATTATGATGAACTGCTTGTAGCCTTTCAAGTAATAACAAACGATAATTTGCATTATATCACATGGAATGTTGATGGGGTAATGGTTGCAAATTGCCTTGAGGGATTGGAATACGGAAAGGAGATGTTAAAAAATGAATAATCTTGTTTCTACAACAGAAGCACAGAACGGGTTTTATCCTACTCCAAAATCTGTTGCGTATCAGCTTTTTGATATGATTGATACTCAATATATTCACGAGGTTCTTGAACCTTCTGCTGGTAAAGGCGATTTACTAAAAGCATTCGGTTGTTATAAGAATGAAAAATATCAAGAATCTCTTGCAGAAAAAGGTGTTAGTAAGAAAGACTATAACAACGCTTCTTGTAATGTTGACGCTATTGAATTTGACCCTAATCTTCGTGGCATTCTAAACTATGAATTTTGTGGTCAACGTGTTCAGGAATTTAACAACAAGATGTATGAAATTAGTCAAAATCGTCGTTATCTCTGGAAAGAGGATGACTACGAAGGTTTAACTGACGAACAGATTGTAAAACTTAAACAATTAAAAGAAGGGGTTAAAGAGCGTTCTACTTATGCCCATGTAAAAATTGTTCATAATGATTTTATGACATTTGCAAGTAAAAAGCATTATGACCTGATTCTTATGAATCCACCTTTTGCAAATGGTGATGAACATTTGATGAAAGCGATTCAGATGCAAAGTGAAAATGGTGGTAAAATTCTTTGCATTCTTAACGCTGAAACTCTGTTGAATCTGTATTCTAACAGACGTAAATTCTTGATGAATACACTGAATGACCTTGGAGCAAAAATTCAATTTGTAGACAATGGATTTAGTGATGCAGAACGTCAAACAGATGTTCGTGTTGCTCTGATTTATATTGATATTCCTGAACCAGAACACCATAGTGAAATTTACGAGAAGTTTCAGAAAGCAAAAGAGTATAAAGAATCAACGGAAGGAGACTCTTCTAAGCTAACAACTACTAATTTCCTTGAGGATTTGATTGCTCAGTATAATGAGGAAATGGAGCTTGGTATAGCTCTTATTGATGAATTTAACGCCCTACTTCCTTATCTGAACCGTAATGTTGTTGGTGATGCTGGTAATTATTCTAACCTTTCTTTGAAGGTTGGTAATGAGGCTGTTGGATATACTGATTCTCCTAAGAATAAATTTATCAATCTAACACGCCATAAGTATTGGACTTCTTTGCTGAATAATGAAAAGTTCACTGGAATGCTTACAAAGAATTTAAAGGATAAATATTCTTCAATGATTAGCAAGTTTGCAGAATATGACTTTACCATGTTCAACATTCAGACCCTAATGAATGATATGAATGCTGGTCTACAAGATGGCATTGAGAAAACTATTCTTGACCTGTTTGATAAACTTTCCGCTAAATTTTCTTATGTTCCTGAGATGGAAAACAATATTCATTATTATAGCGGTTGGAAAACTAATAAAGCTCACATGGTAAATAAGAAAGTTATTCTTCCTTGTAACGGTTCTTTCTCTGACTGGAAATGGGATAAAAACCCGCTTAATGTTTATAATTGCGTAGAATTTTTATCAGATATTCAAAAAGCTTTGAATTATCTGGATGGGGGCAAAACAGACGATATCAATCTAAACGTAGCAATTACAAAGGCAAGAGATGAATGTAATTATAGGAAAATTGAAACAAAATATTTCTATGTTACATTTTTCCGCAAAGGAACGTGCCATTTGCTCTGGAAAGATTTAGACTTGCTCAAGCGTTTTAATATTTACGCAAGTGGAAAGAAAAATTGGCTACCCCCTTGTTACGGCAATAAGCATTACGACGATATGACAGAAGAAGAAAAACAGGTTATTGATAGTTTTCAGGGTGCAGATGATTATGAAAAGATTATGTGTAACCCCAGTTATTATCTAAGCACAAATACAAATCTACTTCAAATTACTGGTTAATAAATTTTTCTGTTAAATTTTTAGGACAGGTCTTGACGACCTGTCCTTTTTGTGCTATAATATTTACAGAAACGAGAGATAAATGGAGGCATTAAATATGTATCTGAATTATAAGAAAGTACAAGAGTATATGGATAGAACTGTTGAAGATGTATTCTCTTTCCACTCTGTCACAGTTGAAAAGGAAGACGGTTTTCGCTCTACTAAGTTAGATATTCCTGACGATTGTAAAGAATTTTATATTATCTATTCTGACGATTACGCAAATATGTTTTTCGGAATTTATGAAACTATACCCAATTGGTATTCTAATATTGCAGGAATTGTAAAGGAATATATTGATAATCTTATTTCTGTTGGCAACATGGAAATTGAAATGTATGAGCGCACCATTAAGGAGTGCGAACAGATTTCAGAGATGAATAAGCCGAAACACAAGAAAAATATCACCTATTGGGATGACGCTGAAAAGAAAGTTAATTATTGCAACGCACAATCTAGGATTTGTGATTACAAAAGAAGAATCAAAAAAGTAGAACGTATGAATGAGCGTGCAAAAGGGTATACTGTTAATGATTTTGTGTATCATAATCCTAATACTGACCGCAATACTTCTTTTCACATGAGAAAGATTTCCGTTGGTGAAAATATGGAATCTTTGGGTAATTTTTGGAATGTAACAAAACGGAACATGAGGTAAACATTATGATTAAAACTATGTTTAATGGCAGTATCAATGGCTCTTGGGGTTTTATGGTTATGTCTGCACAGGATGCGGAGGAATAAAGCATGGCAAGAGATGAGGTCTATAGTTGGTGGACACCAGAACAGCTTATGTATGGTTGTGAACGCCTAGTTGCTGATTTACATAGCTACGGTTCTGAACCTATCTTTTTTGGTGAAGCTGTTACTGATTTCTTTATTGCCTTTTGTGATGAAGGTGGTATTGACACAAAGTATAAGGATTATAACGATACATCAAACGCACGTCAGGAGATGTGTTATGAATACCTTCAAGAATGTAGCGATTATTTTAACTTTGGTAGCAAGAAACTGATTAACAAACTAAACCATATTATTCATACAAGTGACGGAGAGAAGGCAGAGCTTGCACAGAGTTTGCTTGATAGTCTAAATAAATTTGCAAATACAGAAGAGCAAACTAGACTCAGAGAAAAGATTATTGCGGCGTATAAGGAGATTGGTGAAAAAATTCCAAAGTGAGGTGTAAAAATGGTTAAAGAATTTTACATTGATGATGAACGTGGTATTCCAACAGAAGACAGGACGGCAGAAGATGTAGAGCTTGGTGTAAAATTTGGTAATGATATTATGCAGGGAAAAATTAATAAAACCAAAGCTGATAATTACAAAAACATTCTGCTGAATTTAGGATTTAAACAAGTATGGAGACTCCCTTATTGGAATTTTGATGTAAGCGAAGTTCAAGATAAGATTTCAGAAACAGAAAATCAGATTAAAAAACTACAAGACAAAGTGAAAAAATATCAATCTGAACTTCAAAATAAACTTGAAGAATCAGAGAACAAAGAGAAGAGCCGTTGTGGATGGTTTGATACAGAACCGAAGAAAACTCCTCCGTTTATCACATTTTGCAGTGATGATATTGCAGATTACTTTAAATAATACTTGACGAATCCGGTTTTATATGATATAATAGTCCTAGAAATGAGGTGTTAAATATGATAACCAAGATTAAAATTTTCAATAACAACACTAATATTCAGGATATGCTTCTGGATTTGATGTATAACGATTCTCCTGTTAAATATATTTCTGGTTTATATCCTGAGTGGTCTATTACGAGAACTGACAACGACATCTGTGCATATAACGAAAATACGAAACAGGTTTATATAATTGGGGGATGAAACTAAACATGGAAGAGTTTTTTAAAGATTTTGAAGAATGGCTTATAAAGATTTCTGATAGGGATGATTTTTGGAGCATAGTAGAATCACTATGTTACATCAATAGTGAAGACGATGATAATAGCAAAGAATCTATTCCATGGTATTTAACCATGCTTGATACGAACCAATACTTTAAATACTATTAATGGATGTATATTAAATAAAATTGGAGGTTTATTCATGGGCGCGGCAATTTCAACTTGTGCTTTTCTACTCCTTGCATACGAATGGAATAGTAAATTTTTGGTTGCTCTTGCATTTATTATTGCTCTTACAGGTGCTTGTGCAAATTTTGATGTTGAGTTCAAGTGAGGATTTACAAAAATGATTTATACAGTAACTTTAATGGACGAATTTAAGGACGAGAAAAATGCTCGTTTTAGTTCTCCTGTGTCTCATAAAGCTATGTATTGGATGGAAGATAGTGATTGGACTGCTGGCTATTTCACAAATCTCGATGATGCTATCAATGCTGTAAAAAATAATGAGCTGGATGTTTTTGAACATTGCTATAACTACGCTGTTATCGAAGCATTTGAGGAAGGTTTTTATCCCATGCCTGAGATGAAACAGATGTGGTTTAGGTACGATAAACAAACAGATAAAGCATACGAAATTGAACCACCTGTCTATAATGAAGTTTATAAGTATGCGTTTTGAGGTGTTATATGCTGTATGTATTAATGTTTATTGATGTATGCAATGAGGGTAATCATCCTATCGCAATAGTTAATGAAAAAGGTAAAAACAAAATTCAAAAAATGTGGAATAATCGAGATTATAATAGGTTTAAAAGCGGTTATTGGAATCTGATTGATAACGCAAGAAGTGATTTTGAACGTAGGATTGCAGAGCAAGTTTATAATACGTTTATCAATAGAGGATTAGACTATGATTATGTAAAGGAAAATAGATTATCTTTTGAACTTGAGAACGGTGATGAATTAAGGCTAGAGCCATTTAATATTTCCGATGAAGAAATTAATGAAGATATTTTTAAGCCTAATTACACAATGCAACTTGATAAAACCTCGTTTTGACTTACAAATATCTATTGACAAAAATAAATTTCTATGATATAATATCAATAGAAAGTGAGGTAATTAAGATGATTATTGACTGTAAATCTATCGCACAAAAATACAAAGATATGGCAAAGGCAAAGGTCAATCGTATGTGGAATGAAAAAATCATTCCCTGTCTTTATATCGTTCAGATTGGTGATAATATGGCTTCCCACGCTTATATCCGTGGGAAGCTAAAGGATTCTGAGGAAGTTGGTATTCACGCTGAACTTATTAAACTTCCAGAGAATACCACTGAAAAGAAAATCCAAAAAGAAATTGATGATTGTCAAGACACATATATGGTTGATGGGTTTGAATATGTATGCTCTGGTATTATTTTACAACTTCCCGTTCCTGAACATATCAATGTAAAAAATATCAAGATTCCTGATTGGGCTGACGTAGACGGATTTAACAAAAATTCTGAATTTTATCCTTGCACTCCGCTCGGTGTAATGAAAATTTTTGATTCAATTGACTATGACTTAGACGGCAAGAATGTTCTTGTTTTTGGACAATCTGATATTGTCGGCAAGCCAATGGTTGATATGCTTCTAAAGCGTCATTGTAATGTATTTTCTGTAAATAGTACGATTGAAACTTATACAAAGAATGAACTTATTCTACGTTCTGACGTTATTATTACTGCTGTTGGTCGTATGAATTTTTTAACCCCCAATATGATTGATGGTAAATGGAGTAGTGATATTAGTGGCTATAGAAATTCTGGTTCTTGTCCAGAGCTGATTATTGACATTGGTATCAATTATGGTTCTGATGGCAAACAGTATGGCGATGTGTCAGAAGAACTACGTTCTGATAAATATAATTATTGCTTTGATATTACACCTCGTATTGGTGGCGTTGGTCTAATGACCCGTGCAATGCTGATGTGCAATACAGCCCATGTTTTTACAAAGTAATTCTTTGTTAAATTTTTGAAGAATTTACAAAATAAAATTTTAAATATAAATAGGAAACAAAAATGAATAAACAAACTGCTATTGAAATTACAGAAAAACTTCTTGCTAAATCCAATACTAAATATACAAACTCCACTAAGAAACCAAATACGCTAAATTCTGAAATCGAAAATTTAAAAAGAAATATTGATTTCTACGAATATATTCTTTCCGGTCTTTACAATAATCATTTCTAAAAGGAGTTTACAAACTATGACCATCAATATTCATACGCCTTCTTCCCTTATTAAATTTTACGCACTAAAACCCGGAGATGTATTTCGTTATAAGATTAGCGGAATCTATCACTATTTTATGAAAACGCTCGAAACAAAAGACGGTTGTTGTAATTGCGTAGACCTTACAGATAGCGCACTTGGTTACATGGACGAAAGTGACTGTGTTTACGAAGTACAATCTGCTGAATTAAATATTACAAATTAACAATCTTATCATTTACAAACTGTACAATTATGCTATTATATTACATTATCTGGTTACTAATTTCTCTCTTCTTTTTCATCTCAGACATTTTACATATTTACAAACTAATGTATCAACAAAAAGCCTATGAATATACCGAAGGTTTTATTTCATTAGTTTTATACGGATTCCTCACACTCTATTGGGCATCTCAAATCTACCACTATACACCTCTGCTTTTACAATCTCTCCCTTTTACAATCTAATATACAAACTCTCTAATCAAAAATCTAATCACTAAAATTTCAAACCAAAAAATCTACAAATTTTCAACATCAAAATTTTAAAGCCAACTGCGTAAACAGTTGGCTTTTATTTTATCCTGCTCTCAAT
>ERZ1026844.595-NODE-595-length-25661-cov-11.242756_pt1 | contig 25661 bp, 22 predicted proteins | sample MGYA00380152_ERZ1026844 | MGnify/ENA primary metagenome ERZ1026844 (study PRJEB33269, sample SAMEA4719788) | human gut metagenome | biome: human-associated habitat; feature: organic feature; material: feces | place: Cameroon | collected 2013-10 ... | reverse complement strand
GGTACCATGCGATCAACCTGAACAACGTATGGCGGACCGGAACGGTCGAGGTTCGAGCCTTCAACGGTACAACCCACGCCGGGGAGGTCAAAAGCCACATCGTCCTCTGCCTCGCCATCGCCGCCCTCGCCAAGAATGCGAAGTGTGCGAGCACGAAAAACCAGCGTCCCTTCTGCGCCGAGAGCGCGAAGTACGACATGCGGGTTTTCCTCCTCCGCCTCGGACTGATCGGTCCGGAATTTAAAAACGTCCGCATGCACCTCCTCAAGCACCTGCCGGGGAACACGGCATGGAAGCACGGCAGACCGGAAGGACGGTAAAGCAAAACACGGACCGGGGAAACCCGGTCCGATAAAAAGGTAGCATAGCTTGCAGAAGATGCAAGCGGTTGTTTTAAAAGAAAGCAGAATTATAATTGCGGTTTTGACCGGAGCATGACTTGACTGGAATATCCAGTCTCCGTTGAGGTCAAATCCGGTAAAATCGCAATTATTTTTTGACCCATCGGCACCTGGAGAGCATAAAAAATATGCCGCGTGTCGCAAAGTTTGGGGGCAACGTTCGATTTTATGAATCGACCCGAACCCCGCTGGAGGCAATAAAAACTGACTCGCGCCACAAGGCCGCAACTTCGCGAACGTCGGCGCACAAAAGAGGAATGCAAACCATGAAAATCCGCATTTACGAAACAGACTTTGAAGGCAATCCCGTCGAATGCACCGGGGAATATTTTTCCGGGAGGACAGCCTTGGATATCGTCAATGCTATGAAAATGAATCCCTTTCAGGCAAGCCTGACTCCGCTGGAGTTCATGCGATGGATGCTTGCAAGTATCGGGCAGGAAAAGTTCGCCCTGACGATGAGGGAAAGACAGCACTCCTGTTTCTCCAGCGTCTTACTACCCTGGGATACGCCACGTTTGAACTTGACGCGAATGAGGTTGATCTTGAGCATCCTATTCCGCCGATGCAGGGAAATCTGAAAAAGCAAGTATTCCCGGCAGAATAATCTGCGAATATACATCTGATTATTAAGCAGTTATGACTGGCTATAACCGCCATCCATGGTATTGTATGCCAGACAAACGGAACATGAGACCACAATTGGAAAGGTGAAGAAATGAACGTGCTATACGCATATTTCGCATACGGAAGCAACCTGCTGCCGGCACGGCTGCTTCAGCGCTGTCCGACTGCGGTTCCCTACGCCCCGGCGATCCTGCCGAACTACCGGCTGACCGAGCGTCTTTATGCCGACATCGACTATGCGCCGGGGAAACAGGTTCATGGGTTTGTCTATCTCCTCCGGGCGCAGGACGTGGCGCGTCTTGACCGCTTCGAAGGCTATCCGCTGATTTACCGCCGTTACACCGTGGATGTGATCCTCGGCGACGGCACTGCGCTTCCTACGCTGATTTACGAGATGACTCCGAAAACCAAGGAAATCCGCAACGGACTGCCCTATCCGGAGGAGTATCGGAAGATCTGTCGCGAGGGGGCGAATCTTCACAGAATCAAAAATCATTTTATCAGAAAAAGGAGGCGCAAATGAAAAAAGAAACTGTCCTGATCGCCGCATACGGCACTCTCCGTTCCGGCGAACACAATGAACGCTTCTGCCGGAATGCCGTTTCCCGCAGAAGTGCAACAATTTCCGGAACGCTCTATGACACCGGCTGGGGATTCCCGGCATTTGTCCCGGAAGAGAAAACGAAGGTCGCAGTCGAGCTGATTGAGATCCCGATTCGGGACTGGGCAGATGTCGACCGTCTGGAGGGATATCCCCGGCTTTATGACCGAATGCTGATGGACTTCACTCTGGACAATGGGGAGACTGTTCAGGCATGGATCTACACTATGAATCATCTGCCGGAACAGGCAGAAGTCATCCCCTCCGGCGACTGGAAAGCGAGGTGAACCATGGAAAAGACTGTCCTTGTTGAACTGACCTCAAAACAGATCAAGCTGGCCGAAGGGATCGTTCTGTTTGCGCTGTTTGTCTCACTCCTTGCCGGATTCGGACTCCTTTACATCGCCGTTCCGCTCGGTCTGGGATTCTTTCTTCTTACGTTACTGTGTTTCGTCGCTTTTTGTCTGGTGCGAACCTATCGCTGGTGGATGCACGGATAACGGCCGTCCACTCCCTCCGGGAAAGGGCGGAAGAACCAGTTGCCATGAAACTCTTTTCATGGTATATTACATATTCTAATGCAGGAGCTGTTCATGCCGTTTTCTTATGCAAACACAAATTTCCGCCACCGGCGGCTAACTGTCTACCAGCTCCGGGCCACCGTGAATGCATCGGGCGATCTGGATAATGCCTTGCATGCGGTTGCGGATCTGGTGCTGAGTTACATTGCAAAGTATCTGTATGCAAAACTGCCATCAGAAGCAACGGAATATCGCAGTTTTGAACTTGATAGTGAAAGAGGACGATGTGAATGCGTATCGGTTGAAGAACGCCGCCTCTGGACTGCCCGGTTCCGTTTTACGACAAAGAATAACCTCTGCTGGTTCTATGATGTCGCCATGATTGAAGAGAACGGCAGGTTATTGTTCGGTATTAAAATTGAGATTTCCACAGAAATCCCGCTGGAGGAAGCGCAAGCGCAACTGCCTCTTGTGACGGAGTTGCTTTCCAGAATCAACCTGGCCCAGTTCAGACCGCTCTCTGCTTCTTCATGGAAAATTAATGATCCAGCCGAAATTGAAGATCTTTATGCGCTTATCACTTCTCCGTATCGCAACTTGCCGGTTATTGTGATTTCTCAAGTAAACTGGAATCATTGGACGCTCACACCGAATGCTCCAAGTTTTCTGGTCAACGATGATTATCTCGCCAAACAGGTTGCCGGATATGCACACATCGTCCGGCTTTCCTTTCAGGCGGCGTTTGCATGGACAAAGCGTGTCGGGAAACCCTGGGCGGTTTACGACGGAGCATGCCGGACCTATTTTCAAAATGTCAATATTGAGAAAGGGATTCCCGCAGGCCATCCGGGCAACAGAAAAGATAAAATCTGGTATTGGGTATATGACGGAGATCGCGGACCGAATGCTTACACATCCTTCCTGATCCATACCGTCCATCAAACAGCATCCACCAACCGGACGGACTGGCGCGGGTTGTATTTCGTTCCCGATGCCCGGATTCTTGCTGCGGAATTGGAGCTGGCTCACTCCATGCACCTTGCCAATGCACCTGCGCGCGAAGCTGCATTGAACCATCATGTCGCGGCCCTCCAGAGGAAATTGGACGCGGCGGAAGAAGAAAATGCGGATTGGCTGGCCGAAGTGGAACAAGCCCAGGAAATCGCGGAATTCTATCGGAATGAAAATATTTCCCTGCGTCGGCAGATTGATGTTCTGCGCAACCATCTGAAACGTCAAAGAGGTGACAAAGAGCTTGATACGGACGTGCCGATTCCCCGGGGATATGATGCCATGCCGGACTGGGTCCGCCGGCATCTCGCAGGACGTCTGATTCTCCATCCACGCGCAGAGCGGGCTGTCGGGAAAGCGGAATATGTCGAGCCGGAGATGGTATACCGGGCTCTTCTTATCCTCGCCAATGAATACCGCAACAGTCGCATGGGGATTGGCAGCGATGAATCCTTTCGAACTGCGTTGGCAAAATACGGCATGGATTTTTCCGGTTCCATCGATAAAGCCAGAGCCGGTCAGGAGGGCGATGCCTATTTCGTCAATTATCCACCGGGAAGCAACAATCGGAGAATGCTTCAGTTTCACATTGAGCGAGGCAACTCACGTGAGCCGCGCTACTGCATGCGGATCTACTTCTTCTGGGATGAGGAGAGCAATCAAGTCGTAGTCGGATGGCTCCCCGGACATCTCTCAAACCGGATCAGCTGAGAGACTACCACGACCACGCATCCAGTGCAATTGTGCTTCCCTGACAATTCTCTGGCAGAAAACATTTGATAATCCTGAGGCAAATTACAGAAATAAAGGGTCATGCACGACTTATCTCATGCCTTGCTCAATGCCGGCATCAACAGAGTAGCAATAATCACAATGCTTGCAATTGTTATGATACACGACACACCTGTCCGTAGATTCAAACTGTATGAGTTTTTTTTTGACTTTTATTCATAGAAGATTGCCAACTCATGCGAGGTCTCAATTTACGTCTTGTACAATCTTTTTACAACATTCGAAAAATCATATTCTTTTCTCATTGTTCTTCTCCGTATTGTTTTGATTCATTTTTAGTTGCTTTACGTGCGGAAATAAGTGGCTGGATTCAGAATTTCTTTTGATTGCGGTAGAACTGCGGAGCGGTGCCGAGCTGGCTTTTGAAAAACCTTGAAAAAGCATATTCACTGCTGAACTTCAGCATTTGCGCGATTTCACGAATTGTCAGGTGCGGCTGCTGAAGGAGTTCCGCCGCGCGCTGGGCCAGGTGGCGGTTGAAGAATTTTTTCGGAGGAATTCCGATTCCCTGTGAAAATTTACGCGTAAACGCTCCGCGTGACATCTCCGCCACGGCGGCAAGCTCCTCCACTCCGGTCGCCGCTGTGCAATGGAGGTTGATGTATTCGATCACCTCCCGCCACGGCGCAAACTTTGACTCCAGAGCATCCAATGTGCCAATCTCTTCAGCCAGACAGCGCTCGATCACCTGATACACAATCCGGTCCAGCAGTATGGCCTGATACAATTTTGAACCGGAGCCGAAATAGCGGTCCAGCATCGCGGTTTCCCCCGGCACTTCCATTGCGATATTGCGTTTGATGACCGACACGATATCGTTGCCGCTGAAATATTCGAGCCGGAAATGAATCGAAATGAACTTAAGATTTTCATTCAGGGTATACAGCGCCGGATGAAACGCGGGCACCAGATAGCACCAGCCCGGCTTAAGGATAAAATGATTATGACCATCCCTGATATAATTCGCCTCGTCCGGGTTTTCCAAAACAAACATCAGGCGGTTGACATTGTAGTTCGACCATTTCATCGACTGGTACACGTAGGAGCCCCGGACAAAATGGGAATATTTCAACTTCAAACTGCCCGCCAGTTCATAAACGTCTTTCTGCTGCTGAATTTCCACAACAATTCTCCTTGCAATAAAATAACATCCTTTTTGTGATTTTTCAACGTAATAAAATCGACAATGCAACAAAATGGTATTCTTTTTACCCAAAAAGGCATTCCCTTCCAGAGGCTCCCGCTGTATAATATTACACAGACAAACGGAGGAATGATCCATAGAAGGATTAAAAAATTCAGGTGACAACATGAAAAAATTCGCAGACAACCGCCCATATCTGGAGAAACAGTACGAACAGCCGTTCGCCCCCGCCAGCGGCCTGAGCCTTGATGAACTGAAAACTGACTTTGAACAGCATTGCGCCGCAAATCCCAATGAACCATTGATCCTGAAACGGGCATACCTGATGAACCTGGTCTGCCGGAAAGGACGGATCGTAATAGAACCGGAAAACATGTTTGCGGGCAAAGTCGAAGGGCGTACACTGCTTGATGAAATGCGTTATGAATATACCCGCAAAGCCTGGACTGAAGAATTCGGCGAATGGCACGGCTGGTGTAATGTTTCCGATCTCGAACTCGGTATCGGCTACATGATCGACTACAGTCATATTTGTCCGGACTGGCCGGCAATCCTGAAGCTCGGTCTGCCGGGTTTGCGCGACCGTGCCGCAAAAGGCGACACGCCATTGCACCGGGCGGTGGTCATGGTATATGAAGGCGCCATGGAACTGTGCCGACGCCTCGGCTGGGCGCAGCTTGCCGAACGTCCGCCACAAACTTTGCATGAGGCTTTTGAACTCGCCTACATCTTTCATGAACTGGAGGAAAACGAAGGCGAACAAGTCCGCACAATGGGCTGGTTTGACCGTCTCTATATTGACTTTTACCGCAATGACCTGAAAAACGGCACTTTAACCCGCGAGTCCGCCAAAGAGTTGATCAAATATTTCTGGATCACTTTTTGGGCCAAAACACAAGGGAAACTTTTCGGCAAAAACTTCTGCTTCGGCCCAGAGATCAATGAGCTTTCCTATCTGGGCATGGAAACTTATTATGAAATGAATGTCGTTGATCCAAAACTCTCAGTAAGAGTTACTCCCGATACGCCGCAGGACTTTCTGGAGCTCTGCGCCAAAAACATTCGCGACGGACGTACCGGAATCGTCTTTCTGAACGACCGGGTTGTCATTGAAGCATTAATCAAGCACGGACGGACTCCGGAAGACGCATTCGACTATATCCCCATCGGCTGTTATGAACCGGCAGTACTGGGCAAGGAAGTATCGCTCTCCGGGGCGACTCACCTGTTCTTGGCAAACATATTGCTCCATTCCCTGAAGCAAGGATGCCAATATACGGACTTCAACGAACTGAAAAGCAATTTTTACCATAATCTGAAAAAAGCGTCCGAGCTTATGGCGAAACAACAGAGCCGTTGCGAAAAAATCTGGCCCCGCGCCAACCCGATACCATTCCTCTCCGGCACTTATCATGAATGCATGGCTGACGGCAAGGATGTTACCGAAGGCGGAGCCAAATACAATACTACCGGCACCGTCGTCTGCAATACGGCCGATTTAGCCGATTCTCTGGCCGCCATTGAATATCTTGTTTACCAGGAAAAATTATGTTCGCTCGATGAACTTCGTTCCGCTTTGGCTGCCGACTACCAGGGGTACGAAAAACTCCGGCTGACTGCCAGGAACCGTGCTCCCAAATGGGGTAACAACGATGACCGCGCCGATAAATTCGCTATCGAAGTTGCCGCTTATGTCGGACCGCTTTTATCAACACTGGACAATGGGCGCGGCGGTAAATTCACGCCGTCGATCTACGGCCAGCTGGTGGTGGAACGAGGTTCTGAAACCGGGGCGTTTCCATCCGGGCGCAAGGCCGGTGAGCCGCTTTCCCAAAATATGGACGCCGCCATCGGCATGGATCGCAACGGCATCACGGCACTGATGAATTCGGCGCTGAAAATCGATTACTCCGAATACCCCTGCGGCACCTGCCTCGACCTGATGCTGCATCCGAGCGCGGTCAAAGGCGGAGACGGCATCAAGACACTCCTTTCGCTTGTCCGCGCCTTTATCGCCCGCGGCGGCAGCGGGCTGCAATTCAATATTTTTGATGCCGCAACGTTGCGCGACGCCCAAATCCACCCGGAAGCCTACAGTAATCTGCAAGTCCGGGTATGCGGCTGGAACGCCCGGTTTATCGACCTGACGCCGGAAGCGCAAGAAACCTTCATTGCACAGGCGGAGGCCATGATATGACGCGAAACGCACCACTTGTAGAAGTCAAACGCTTTGCCGTCCACGACGGTCCCGGCATCCGCACCACTATTTTCCTGAAAGGCTGTCCGCTCCGTTGCCTCTGGTGCCATAATCCTGAGAGTATCCGCTCGAAACCGGAACTGGCGTTGTTGAAAAAACGCTGTGCACTCTGCGGCGAATGCGTTAAAGTTTGCTCCAGCCACAGCATCGTTGACGGCAAACACGAAATCGACCGCAAAAGTTGTACCGGGTGCGGCAAATGCACCGCGTCCTGCCTTTATGACGCGCTTGAGCTTTACGGACGCCCGATCACGACCGCAGAAGCCGCGGCAATCATTCTCGATGACCGTAATTTCTACGAGTACTCCGGCGGCGGCGCTACCCTGTCCGGCGGCGAACCATTGCTGTACCCGGAATTCTGCGCCGGGCTTTTTGAAATCCTGCAACAACAAGACGTTCATACCGCCATCGACACCTGCGGCAATGTTCCGTGGAGTGCATTCGAAAAAGTCCTGCCGGTGACGGATTTATTTCTGTATGATTTCAAACATGCATCCAGCGAAGAACACCGCAAGCTCACCGGTTGCGACAACAAAATGATAATCGAAAACCTGCGTCGCCTTTCCCGAACCGGCAAACCGATTGAAATCCGCATGATAATGATTCCCGGCTTAAACATGTCAGAAAACGATCTTGCAAGCGCCGCAAACATCCTGGCCAAACTGCCAAATATCACCGGTATAAAGTTATTACCGTATCATTCTTTCGCCGTCTCCAAATATGAAGCAATCGGACATAGCAATGCCATGCCGGAAACCGCTTCGCCCACCAGTGACGAAATAGACACTGCCGCAAAAATTCTACAGGAAAAATCCGGCCTGCCGATACATCCCTGACAGTTCAAAACTCGACAACTGTCGATTCGAGCTGAGCCCGGTCGGCGGCAAAACCGATGCGGTGACCGTTGATGGAGTCGGCGAGCTCCGTGCAGGAAATCGATTTGGCTTTCCCGCTCAACAGGGCGACAAAATCCGCGGTGAGCCTTTCGTCACCGCCGCCGTGTCCGCCGAATGCTCCGGTGGTGTCGCCGAGGTTGTTCAGGTCTATCACGTTCTCCCGATACTCGCAGCCGGGACGGAGGTCGCTGTGGCGAATCGTAAACCGGTTGTCATCGAATACCCCCGCAAGTTCACTGACGGCATTCATTTTGTGGCCATTTCCCCTTTCGAAAAAATCTCCCCTCGATCCACCATCACCATGGAGCTGGCTGGGCGCTTACCGCCACCCAATAATCGCGTCCCTCGCGTCCCATGCCGTCCTCCTGTTGTTTCGCTCTCAGAAGAACATAGCACGTCATCAATCTCAAAAATAGATGTCGCTCATTGGGCGCTTACATTCCCAAAGGAAGAGATTTGGAAAACTTCACACAAGAAGATATTAATATCGTGATGTCACACATCAATAGTCTTGCCAGAAAAAGCCTTAACGATATATCGGCGGGCAGACTCTTTGAAAAACTTTACGGGAAGGAGGTTCTGAATAAATTTGGCGTTGAAGTCATTTGTGAAAACACTGTTTGTCTATTGCCCAATTTGATCAATAAATAGCCCCTTCATTTTTATGGAGGTTTGTCAAATTCAGGGTGTGCGTTTACAATGTCCGAAAAACAGCCTGGGCGTAACACCATGGGGCCGTATTGCCCTTTTTGTCAAAGTAAATGCACAAAATGCGTGTACTTTCATGTCGAAGTAAACGAGTTTCAGTCATTTTTTCAAGCCTTTGTCAAACTAAACGCACGCATTTCTCTAGGTAAGCTGCATTTAGTTTGACAAACGTGCGTTTACTTTTTCAATTGACCGCGAATTTTCGAGCGTGTCGTGATAGACATATGACACCGGCTCCGTTTCCGCAACGGTAATGATTGCATCCGTTTGGACGGACTGAGGTTTCACGGAGAATGTTTCCTCCGTGAAACCTTTACTGTCGCCAGGCTGATAGATTAAGTCCTGTCCCGAATTCATGGCCGCTTACTTTCCGCACCATTTTCTGAAACACACCCGCACCGACGGGTTTGCCGATCAGTTGCCGCATACGGCAAATCTTCCGCTTTCATCGTGAATGCAGGAAACCGCTACCGGATTGCGCATTGTCAATGACGCAGCCGAAGCTGAATCACCGACGCCGGAAAAGGCCCGGTACGCCTTTCCGCCGCGGAACGGCATCCTGCATGTTATTCTGTCCGGCCCGCCTCCGCATATCAGGGAAAACGGCCGGATAAATCACACTTCGCTCTATATTATACTTTAATCTGATGAAAAATGCAAATAATAAAGAGAACTTTTTTCCATCATATTCCGCCGTGAAAAACAGATCCCGGTGTTTCCGGCAGGGGCGCAGGCAAGCTGCTCCGGCGGCAGCCGCGGAACCGCTCAATCGGCGGCAATTTCATCGGAATATGACAGACTGAGATTTTCCACCCCGAAGCGGACAATGCAGTAATTTTCATTCCAGGGCGGCGGAGGATATCCCAGACAATCCGCATGACGGAAAAAGCTGGCCGGACCGACGCCGTAACTCTCCCCCTCCTCAAGATGATGCGGACCAAGTAAATTGCGCAGGCTGCCGGCAAGTTCAATTTCCAGCAGATTGCCTTTCTCCTTCAACACCCCGGCCGGAATCCGGAGCCGGCTCGGATTCCACAGCATCGTGCCGAGCAGTCTGCCGTTGAGGTGAACGGTTACGGCGTTCGCAAATACATGGCCGCAGGTCAATGTGGAGTAATCCGTGCGGTCCGCATCGAAATACCGGGTCAGGCGCACGCGCCCGGCAAAAAACGGAAGCCCGTCGTCCTGAATATTCTCCCCCGTCACTTCCCACGAAAGCGGGGCGATGAGAAAAGGCCCGGAAAGCCGCTCCGCGGATCTGGGGAGCGGCTCACGGGAACCGCGGTTCCGCACCGCAAATTCTCCGGCAATATAAACCGATTCCAGTTCCATGTCGAATACAAGTTTGTTGCCCTCGGATTCAAAACAACGGGCCCGGCGGATCATTTCATAAACTTCGGGACTCTGTCTGAATTGAGTTTCCAGCGTGATGGTATTGCGCCCTTGCCGATAACCCGGCAGCGGAACCGTATGGAAGGCGTGATCGAACAGAAAACCGTCCGAAACAGGGGAAATCCCCGCGCCGTTCAGGAAAATCCGGAATTTGTCAGGATCTTCAATGACCAGATGAAGCGGGGTGCCGCAGTCAAATTCCGCACTGACTTCAAATTCAAATTCCAGCTTCAGCTCCAGCTCACGTTCCTTTTCGAGCAGTTCCGCCATGAGGCTGATCGTCTCGATCCGGTCGGCCGCAAGCCGGCCGTCGACAAAGCAGCGGCAGGTATCCAGCAGCAGCAGATTGGGCGTCAGAAGTTTCAGGTCAAACCGCGGTTCCAGATTGCGGCAGCGCGGATGCCCGTCATCCGGACGCACTGCCAGCAGCAGGTCTCCGCCGGGCTCAAACGTGTATTCCAGAACCGCCGCCGGAACGGGAAACGGTTGGAACTTGCCGGTTTCCGCATCGAAACGGGCCATGACCCTGCCGTTGAAAGCAAGTCTGGTCTTCGCCTTTTTCCCGTTGTCCTGATTGACAAGGTAAATCATTTCCGCCTCGGTATTGTTCCAATTCCGGTAATGACGTCTGGCGGCGACGATTGCCCCGGAGTCTCCGCTGATCCGGCAGACGGCGTATTCCGGGTGCAGAAAATCGGCCAGATCCGCTGCCGAGGCAAACCAGCGGCATTTTTCCAGCAATGCGCCGATTTCCGGATCGTCCTCGCCGTCAACTGAAAACGGCCGTTTCAATCCGTCGCGCACGCCGCAGATGAATCCTCCGTTTCCCACAAACTGAAGCAGCAGGGATTTCTCTGAAGCGGAAATATTGCAGAGTTCGGGAAGAACCACCGCGCTGTATTTCTGACAGCCGACCGCAAACCAGCGGTCTTCCACCCTGCCGTACTGGGCGATCAGAGTTTCGTCTCCGTAATGAAAATTGATCTGGCGTTTTTCCAGTTCACGGGTCAAGGCGGAAAAGGCGCGGAAACTGTAATCCAGATTCCCGTTGTTCCGATTGTTGTATTCGATCCAGGCGGAAGACTGGCCGTGCAGAACAAGTACCCGGCAGACGACGTCGCCTTCGGCCAGAATCCGGCCTATGCGGGAAACATAATCGTTGAAACGGCGGTATTCCCGCCACCAGGGCTGATGATGAAACAGAGAGGCCGGATAGTCACGCTTGCGCAGTCCGCGCAGGGAATACCCCTGAAGATGCTGGCAAAGCAGATTGACGCCCCGTACCATCTGCAGCTGATAAAGCCATTTCAGATCCTGAAAATTCACATTCCAGCCGCAGCAGGCGAACGTTTCGGCCAGCAACCGCTTTTTGCCTGTCTGGGCGGCGACGGAACACAGCTGAATCAGCGCTGCCGGACTCGGAGGAGTGCGCCCCAGCCAGTCGATACCCGGAATGTGATAGTATTGATATTGCGGCATGACCGCGCCGTTGGTGGTCAGCTGTGACAGGTAGCTTTCTTCCAGCACCTGATGGCCCGTCAGCATTACCCCGTTCGCCTCGCACCATTCATAAATCGGTTTGAGAAAATTGTCCCTGAACAGCCGTGTGACCAAACTCCAGAAACGAACCCGGACGGCACGGTAATCCTGAATTTCCAGAAACAGCGCAGGGAGTTCCGGCAGCAGATCCCGCCCGTAGGCCTGCCGGTATGCCGCGGGAAGCGTCAGCGACCACGGAATGCCGTCACGGGAAATCTGCGGCTCATCGGAGAAAAAGCCTTTTACGCACCGCCAGAGTTCCGGCGGCAGCGTGTCGCGGTATTTCCGGTAAACCAGCCGGATGAATTCCGCGGTGACGGAGGCGTCAAGCGTATCCACATAATAAGGGTTGACGTCGTAATAAAAATTCAGCTCCCCGACCGCGGTGATGAAATTGCCGGGAACGGCCCCGGTTGTCATGCGCAGGTATTTCTGCTGATATTTTTCCCCAAGTCCGTTTACTTTACCGTCGCCGAAACCGCTCGGCCAGCCGTTTTCATCATAAAGCCACGGATTCATATTCAGTTTCCGGGCTTCTTCAATGCAGGCTTTCACCGCCGCAAACCACGCTTCGGATAAATATTCCGTGCGCAGGCCGGCGCGCGCATGCATGAAGAAACCTCCGATCCCGGCGGCGTGCATCTCATGGATCTGGCGGCGCAGCTCCGGTATTTCAAGCCGGTCGTTCCAGCTCCAAAACGGCACCGGGCGGAAATCGGCGGAAGGATTTTCGTAATTCATATTGTTGTCGTCCCGTTGTTTTTCACTCGGATATTTCTAAAATGTGTGTATTCCGGCATTCAGGCGGAATTGCCGCCCGTCAAGAGAGACCGCCGCCTCTGCGCCCACCGGAACAAGCAAGGTATACCGCCCGTCCTTCAAAAGAAGTGCGATCTCGCCCAGCGGAGTAGGCACGACGACCTCAAATGAGGTCAGACCGGCCGGGCGCGGCGCAACCGTGAAACGGCGGAACCCCGGCTCCGCGGGTTTGATGCCTGCTATTTCCGAAGCGAGCAGGCAGCAGGGACCGGCGGTCCAGCCGTGGCAATAGCTGACATGGCCGGCTTTTCTGTCCGGATGGCGTACCGTTATATCCGGATAATCTCCGTACAGCCCTTCGTAAAGCGTATCGGCTCCGCTTGACAGCAGCTTTTCCCAGGCATTCCGCAGCAGCTGCAGCGCCTCATGCGGTTTCCCCTCCGAAAACAGAGTCTCGATCACTTCAAAAATTCCCATCGAATGCTGATACAGGCTTTTTTTGCCGGTCAGCGGCTGCCGGGCGAGGAGGTCATCCACCGCCGGATCAAGTTTTTCAAGAAAAGCGGAGTAGCCGGCACTCCTTTCGTCATCTCCGGCAAGCCGGCAGACTTCGACCGCGGTTCTGACCGACCGCCGGAAAAGTTCATTCATATAGGGATCTGTACCGCTTGCGCCGTCAAGAACGACCATCCAGACATTCAGCGGGTTGGCCGGAATATCGATCAATCCGCTGTCGCCAGCACGGGCAATGAGCCAGTCCGCCGCCTGACAGAGGTGCGGTTTCATTTCAAGATAGAACTCCCCGTCCCCGGTATACAGGTAATAATCGTGCATGGCAATCATCCACCACGCAATGTAGTCCCACAGCAGCGACGCCCCGACTCCCCAGGCGGAACCTGCGGCGCCGTCATGATACTGGCATTCGGCGATGGAACGCATGCTGAATCTGAACAGCTCCCGGTCGAAGAACAGATAATAGTTGCACAGGGCTTCAGTCCGTATATCCCCCACCCACAGCAGACGGTCCCGCTTGATCCCGTCAAGATAATATTCCTGCATGCAGAGATGGAGGGTTTTGCGGCCCGCCCGCCAGATTTTGTTCAGCAGGGGATCGGAACAGGAAAAATATCCGCGGTAAGCCGCTCCGTACAGGGAACTGCGAACCTGAAACCCGTCTGCGGCGACCGGAGCGGGACAATGCAGAAACTCCACCCGGACAAAACGGAAACCGCCCCGGATCCGGCTCTCCCATTCCTGAACGCCCGGCTGCAGCGATCCCGTTTCGATCAGCATCCGGTAAAGAAGTGTTTCCGGTTCCGGTTCATTGAAGCACTCATCCAGCGTTTCGCCGTAAACGATCCGAAAACGGGTGACCGCGTCGGATTTCACCCGCATCCGGAAATAGCCGCAGCACTCCTCGCCGAAATCCAGGCAGAACGAAGGCCCTTCGCGTACCTCCGGGGCGGTGGCCGTGACCGCCAGACCGGTGATCTCCAGCGTCCCGGATTGGGCTTGCGGCTCCACAATGCGCTTCGCGTAAACAAGTTCCCCCGGAGAGTGTTTCTGGTTTTCCGCATATTCAGGAATCAGGCCGGTGATTTCCGGGGAAGGTTCAAAGCGAACCGGCTCCTGAGTGAAAAAAGGCGACGGGATGCATTTGGGAACTTCGCTGACGAAAAACGGCGTATTCCGAATCGGGGAGACAATCGCCGCGGCATCATTGCCGGGGGCGGTCGTCCATTGGGGGGCGCCGGCGCAATCCAACGGCAGAACTGCCGGTTCATCCCACCTGGAATCGTCATATTCCGGCAGCATCCAGCCCCATTTTTCGGAGTCGGCCGCTTTCCAGCTCTCGTCGGAGAAAACGGAATATTCCTGATTCAGAAACAGCTCAAAGGCAAAGCCGCGGTGTCCGGCGCTGTTGATGCCGTGTACAGCGATGACGTTCCGGCCTTTTTTCAGGAACAGGCGAACATCGTAATCGCGTATATTGTTCCATTCGTTGACAGTGGCAACCAGACGGCCGTTCAGGAACAACTCGTACCCGGTATCAACGAAAATTCTCAGAACAGCGCTTTGCGGCAACTCTTCAAGTTTAAATTTTTTTCGGAAAAATGCCTCCTGGGGACAATGCCCCCACAGCTGTTTCAGTTTCTCCACAATCAACCTCCGGTGAATAAAATATTTTTTACGATGCGTCTTGAGACCGGCTGCCGGAGAAAGCTCCTCCCCCGGCGGCCGTCCGCATCTATGTTTGCCGTCTATTGCCGGTTGCGCTTCAGGCCTTCCAGCAGTACGCGCTTGCGCGCTGTTTCCGGAACGACTTTGTTTTCTCCGGCGGAATCCGAGTGTTCAACACTCCAGCCGTTCCACTCGCGGAATGCATGATAGCACCAGTCCCATCCATACTCCTCGAAAATCCGTATCGAATCGGCCAGATAACGGTCGGCTCCCGGCGCCCAGCGAATGGCGCTGAATTCTCCGACCAGAATCCTGGCCCCGGTTTTCTGCTGAAATTCCCGGACACGCCGGAATTCATTCCGGAGGGCGTTGATATTCCACCCCCGGGCGGCGGACGGCCATGCGGCAAACGGTTTGCTTCTGTCAATTTGATGCGTAAATTGGCTTGGCCAGTAGCTGTGAATCGTGTAGACGATATTTTTTTCCGGAAAAACCGGCAGGAATTCAAGGCCGAGTCCTCCGCCGGAGGCGGTGACGATGATCTGGGTGTCCGGGTCTATCTCCCTGATCGCCCTGATCAGTTTGCCTTCAAACTCCGCCAGAGACTCCAGCTCCGCCGGCGCCAGTGAAACATCCGGTTCATTCAGCAGATCGTATCCCCAGAGCATCGGCTTGTTCCGGCAGTGACGGGCCAGGCCGCGCCAGATGTCGGTGAGTACCTGCCGCCCCTCGGCGCTGTTCAGGCCGACCTGCTGGTACAGATGCAGGTCGATAATGATCCAGACGCCGTACTTCTGACCGAGTTCAAATAACTGATCGAGAAAAGGGTACTGGGATTCCACCCATTTCGCGTATCCCTCCGGGGTGTTGGGATGGCGCTTGTCAAGAGCCATGTTGAGCTGCCAGCGGAGGAGATTCACGTTCCATTCCGCCAGCTTCCGGAAGGCGGCCTCATTCATGAGTTCCGGAACCATGGGGGACATTACGCCGCGTCCGCGCGGCGGCAGGCCGGCGTCATATTCCGCTTTGGGAATGTCTTTCTGCTCCAGAACCGAAACGGCTCCCGGTTTTGTCGAGAATCTGACGTTGCGGAACTCAACTTCACCGGAGGAACTTTCCAGTCCCAGCACCAGACTGCAGCTTCTGACTTTTTTCGGGAAGGTGTAACTCCAGAACGTGTATTTCCGCGGATGAGTTCCCCAGCGGGGAACCGCGGGTGAAAAACCGTTCCACTGCGGCCAGGTCCGTTTGTTCTTTTCGTCCGTGAACGGCACCATGAATTTGACGCCGTTCCACGGTTCCCGGACTGGTTCGGTGACATTGCGATAGGCGATTTCAGCTTCAAAGAACACCTTTTTCCCCGCAACTGATCCGGGGGGCAGGGGGATGCTGACTGATCCTCCGTTTTTATCGGCGGGAACGGTGATCTTCAAAACGGCCGCGCCGTCGTAATCGCGGTAAACTTCCGCATTGGAGTTCTTTTTGACGGCTCTGCTGACTTCCGGAGAATGGAAATTGCACTTCCATTCAGCGGCTTTCAGCAGAACGGCAGCGGCCAGGAAAAGAATGAGACTGAGTGAAATTTTCATGATTCAATACTCGCAGATCAGGGCATCGTATTAAGAAGGCACGCCGCGTCGCGACGAGTCCAGGAAACATGTGATTTTCTTGATTCAAAACCGACATGACCGTCATAGAAAGCTGCATTGCAGCCCGTGTAAGAGTTGTGCCGGTAGTCCGCGGCATGGTCCTTGGCCGTTGCAGTACCCCACACCCACATCCCAGCCCAGGAAAAAGTGGCCCAGCCGCCTGAATAGCCGTCAACAAGCATGACCCGCAAAGCCGGAGAGGTCATTTTCTTGAAAAAAGGTCTGCTGTAATTGCCGTCCGCCAGTCCGCGGAATGTGTTCAAAGAATAAATAGAGGCTTCCGGGAGTTGTTCAAAAGTGGACATGGACGGACATAAGGTGATTCCGCGCCCCGTCCAGCCGGTTTCGTGCGAAGCTTTTTGCTGCGGCATATAGTTGCACCTTATCAAAGTCCACCACCAGGCACGGTTGTCGGCATTATTCGTTGTCCAGCCTGTATTGCTCGCGGCATAACCCTTATTGTCATCAAGATACTGCAATTGATAGAGCGCAAGCTGCTTCTGGTTGGAGATGCAGGAGATTGACTTCGCTTTTTCACGCGCCTTGTTCAGCGTCGGAAGAAGCACGGAGGCAAGGATTGCGATGATCGCTATCACGACGAGCAGTTCAATCAGCGTGAAACGACGCTTTTTCCGGCGGACAAAGCCTGCCGGCGGCATCAGCAGGGCCGAAGTGACGCACATGCCGCCAGACGGCCTTTCCCGGCCCGCTTTCTTTTCACCGGGAAAAGGAAACATGGCGATGATTGTTGTCACAATAAACAGTTCAATAAGTGCAAATTTCTTTTTCATCTCTGTACTCTCCTGGTTGTGTTGTAATGTTGTGATTGACATTGACACAGACCCCGTCTTTTGACGGGACCGGCATTCCGCTTTCATTTTCATTAAATCATTTTCCGTAAAGAATCAGTTTCCAAGTGTCAAAGTGACAGATCCGGCAGGGGAGGCGGCATAACGCGCAGCTCATCCTCGGCGGTTTCCACAGCCACAACATCGCATGGGATGCTGCGATATTGCGGCGTTGCATCGCCGGATGCTTTCAGTTCCATGAGAGTCAATGCCGCCAGAGTCCGGGCATATTGTTCCCAGGTATACGCGACGACGAGTCCCCGGAATCCGGCGCCCGGCCAGCAGTGACGGGTGACAATCAACCGGCATTGCTCCGGTGAGATCCCGTTGGCGGCAAGCGCCTGGTACACCTGAACCGAACAGAAGCCGTGCGCATATACGGCATCCGGAATTTTGCCTTCATGAAGATTCCGGATGAAATCCTCCATATTCGGTTTCTGAGGAAAACGCAGATAGCGCTGAAGTTCAAGCACTTCTCCGGCCGCCCGGTAAACATCGCTGATCGCACATTCTATTTCCTGCGTGAAATCGTGGCTCGGTAGAATCGCGATGGAATGCCGTTTTTCTTTCAGCAGATGTTCCGCGAGCCGCCGGGAGTATTGCGCGATATCGTAACCTGCGCCGGAAAACCCCGGCAGCTGCTTTTCTCCGGTCAACAGGGCGATTCCGGCGGCTTTCAGGCGCTTTGCGATTTCGCCGATCAGCGGCGGCGGGTGAATCCAGATGACCGCATTGAGTCCGAGCCGTTTGAAATTCGTGACGATTTCTTCTTCGGACGAGCGTTCAAACGAGCCGGTGATGTAGTTGATATTGCATTGATGCAGCGTTAATTCCTGGCCGATCTGCGCTATCAGATTCCAACTGTAACTGTCATGAAAGAACACTCTGCCGTCCCCGCAGAGCAGACCGATCAGCGGCAGAGCCTTCTGGCCTTGCGGAAAGATATATTCGAGCGCCGGATTCGTGAAGGTGCCTATGCCGCGTTTCCCGATGATGATGCCGTCTTCCGTCATCGCCTTCAGTTCCAGGGTCACTGTGCTCCGGGCGATTCCGAACATTTCGGCCAATTCCCTGGAAGAGGGAACGGGAAATGCTTCTCCCGGATGCTGATAGCGTAAACTGACAATATAATGACGCAGCATAGTGCTTTTGTGAAGCTGAGTGCCGTCTGGTTGTTTCAGCATTTTCAAATTCCTGTTGATCGGACATTATCGGACATCTTCTATAATTATACTACATTCTTCTCAAAAAAGCAATAGGGAAAAGAGAAAAAATAATTTTTTTATCCCTGAGAAAATTGAAAAAGTAAACGCACCCCCTAAAAAATGGCGAGTGCGTTTAGTTTGACAAAAAAATGGCGTGCGTTTAGTTTGCCCAAACAGGAAGAGGTGCATTTAGTTTGTCCTCAAAGATTCTTGCAACTCGTTATTCTTCAGCTACAGTGAGAATGTCATAATACTTGTCCCACTCCTCCCCCGGGGGAGGAGTGCGTTTAGTTTGACAAATAATAATGACGCAACAACTGAAAATATGGGAGGCAGAATGTCGCATTTAACAGAATCGGATCGCTTGAGAATTGAACATGGTCTTCAGATACGAATGTCGTTTCAGCAGATAGCTCAAGAGTTGGGAAAGTCTCGAACGACGATTGTACGCGAAGTGCAGAAGCATCGTGCCGCAAGTACGAAAGGAGCACCTGGACGTATCTCGAATCGTTGCATTCATCGTCGTAACTGTGATATCTGGCATCTGTGTGAAGGAAGAAGATGTCAGAGAAGATGTAGTGCTTGCGCAATCTCCAAGATGATTCAACTTGCCTCCGCAGGTTTTCAAACCTCCGCAAATCTCTCGCAGACTATTGGCCTGCGCCAACTGGCAGAAGATCATCGACACAAAATGTGCCCAACTGTCAAAGGACTGTTTTCGCTTGTCTCCATTGTGTTTCATGACTATTTCTTCAAATTCTCGCTTCGGTATCAAATCCAACACTTGACGAAAAAGACTGACTGATGTATTCTTCATTACGGAGCCTCCTTGTGGTTTAGGCAACCGTAATATACTATTACGGACAAGTTGGCTCCACTTTTTTCACCCTTTCAAAAGTTTGTTAGGACAGGTGTGATTCAAATGGTATCTTTTATATACGGAATCGCTTTTATCATGCAAAAAGACATTGTGGAAAAACTGGAATTCATTCTGCAGGAACTGCCCCTGCGCAATTACTACTGTCCTGACGGTTCCGCCTGTCCGCCCGACATTTCGCACGGCAGGAAAAGCGACCGGCTTCTGATCGTGCTTTCCGGTTGTAAAAATGAACAGATGGGATTCAATGGAGAAAGAAGAACCGTTCAACTGCAGGCCGGGGATTTTTATGTCATCGGCAAAGGTGTGTGGGAAAGATGCGCCTTTGATACAGCTCATGAGCTTTTCTGCATTGTGCCGCTCGCCGAATATCTGCGGCAGGTCTGGTATCCCATTCTGAAACCGCGTCTTCCCAACTCTCTCTGGCCGGAGCACTATGCATTGCACACCAGAAGGGTTCCTGACTGCCTGCTGAGCACGTTTGCCGTCCTGAAAAGTCCGGAGGCTGCGGAAAATCCGGAAGTCGCACGCGCGGCTGCGTATCTTGCTGTGGAAATCGCATTGATTGAAGCGAAAAGCAATCTGCCTCCGGTCAACCATCCGTGCAGCATATTTGATGAACTTCAGGATTTCGTCATGCTGAATTTCTCGCGCCGGATATCACGGCTTGAGATCGCCCGGAGTTTTTGGTTGAGCGAATCCTATGTTTCGACTCTCTTCCGAAAATATGCGGGATGTTCATTTTCGTGTTATCTGGATCGCTGCCGCCTCGACCACGCCAAAAAACTCCTGCGGGAAACCGAGTTGCCGATCAAGGAGATCGCGCCGATGTGCGGTTATGAAAATTACGTCTATTTTGTCCGGCGCTTCCGGGAACTCACAGGAACTCCGCCCGGCAGGTTCCGGGGAGCAAAATAGCGGCAGGCCGGTCTGCCATCAATTGTCCGCTCTTCCGCCTGAAGCGTAAGAACTCTCCTGAATGCTGAGCTTCAAATCGTCAAGCTCATCAAAACCGGCCATTCTGATATTGAGGCCGCCGGCATGGGCAAGCAGTTCTTCCAGCCATTCGACAGGAGTGTCGATGGGAGTGATTTTCTCCCGCGGGCCGATATTATGCGAGAAAAATACCAGTACGCTGTCTGTTTCCCCCGCACGGGCAATCCCGTTTTTGAGATCGGACAGTCTGCTGTTGTAATAAGCGCCGATTCCCGTTCCCTTCAGACAGCATTTGTCCGGCATGGTTTTGAGCGGATAATACAATGCCGTTTCCGCGGAAGCGCGCCCCGCGCGCAGGTGATCGAAAAAGGGGGCCAGCATCCGGCCGCACTCTTCATCGTGCAGATTGTTCGGGAAAGCAAAACTGCGGACAGCCAGACCGTATTCCCGGCAGGCATTGAGCTGGGGGGTGATTTCTTCTTCGATATATCGGGTTTCGCCGTGTTCGCGGATAAACGGCGGAGCGCAGCGGTGATGAAGGGTATGAAGTCCGATGGTATGGCCGGCGGCCTGAAGTTGTTTCATGACCTCAGCTTTTTCCGGCGTGATTTCACCGACGATGAAAAACGTGACATGGGCATTGTATTTTCGGAACAGCGGGAGCGCGTTGAGCCAGTTCCCGCCATGATAATCGTCAAAGGTGAAACATACCGCACCGCGCGGACGGCCGCCGGCTCCGGCCGGAAAACCGGAAGCCATGACATGATTGCCGGACACTGTTTTGCTCATCGTTTAGTTCTCTCCCGGTTCCTGTGATTCTTTGTTTTTTTCTTCAGCCGCTTTGCTGTCACTGTTTCCGGGTGCTTCGCCACAATCCGGGAAACAACAGAAAAAGCCCTCCGGCCAGAGTCAGCAGTATGCAGAAGAGCAGAATACCGCCGAAACGGTCAAAATTCGCCGGAAGACGGCCTGAGCCGAAAACACCGGCGCCGAGCAGAAATGCGGCGCCGAGCCGCGCAACTCCGGCGCCGCCGTAATAAAACGCTCCCCAGAACGCCATTGCCAGAGTTTTGTTGCCCGGAGTGACCAGCGACATCATGCGCGCTCCGGCCACGACCGAATTGGCGGCGATGCAGAAGTTGCAGATCATCAGACAGCCGGTCGCGGTGAGACTGCTTGCGGTGCCGCCGGGGGACAGATTGAAAAGAAGCACGAGATCGCACAGCAGCAGCAGATGAATCCCGATGAAAACGCCGTATTCCCCCAGCTTTTTGCGAAGCTGGTGCGCCGCCAGATAACCGGCCGGCATCCCGGCAAACGCCGCCGCTGAAATCAGCAGGATTTTATCGTCGGCCAGCTGCCACCGGCTTTTGAAGCACAACAGCATCAGGGGAACGATGCCGAACATCGCGCAATTCAGCAGAAACGAGTATCCGGAAAACAACGCGAGCGGCCGGTTGCGCACCGCCGTGCGCAACCCCTGCCAATATGAAAGCGTGACGCGCTCGCATTCCGGGAAAGGCGGAATTCTCCAGATGAAGAAAATCCGCCCCGCAAAAATACAACCCGCCGCAAACAGCACGGCCTGCAGGAGATACACTCCGGGATTCCGGCCGATCAATGCGCTGAGAACTGCCAGAAATGCAACGGCCGATATCTGGTGAAAAAAACGCATCCGACCGAGAAACAGCGTTCTCCGCTCCGGCGAGAGGAACGAGTCGAGCATCGGGAACCATCCGGCGACAAAACCGGTCTGACAGACGGAAAACAATAAGATTCCGCCGAGCATCGCCGGAACCGACCAGCGTCCGGCGAAGGCCGCCGCCGCTACAACCATGTAGCCCGCCAGCGCGAAGATATTGGCGCATATCACCAGTTTGCGGCTGCCGAAGCGCGGAGCGAATCCGGCCATCGGCAGGATCAGCAGACCGTTGAGGAGCGGCAGCACTGCGGTGGTCAGCAGCGAGAGAGAATCTCCCGCACCGAGCGTCACGGCATAAAGCAGGATCACGGCGCTGTCGGTGAGGACGGCCTCGCCGGTTACGCCGCAGCAGCTTGAATATATGGCGTTCCGTTCGGCGCAGCGGATTTCCGGGGGCGGCGGGGTGTTCATTTTCCGGCGATGATCCGTGCCAGTTCAGGACTGAGGATGGTGCGTGTATCATCATCGACCAGACTGAAGCGGTTGCCGTCGTTGGGGGTGCTCAGGTAGTTCCAGACACAGTAGCTGATGTGGTGTTCCTTGAGCAGGGAGATGATGTCGCGCATGTAGTTTTCGCGATAGGCGAGCCTGCAGTGACGGATGGTGCCGAATTCGCCGCACCAGAGAATTTTATCCGGATGGGCGGCGGCAAAATCGAAGGCCGGCTGCATTTCACTGCGCAGAAATTCCTTGTCCATGCGTTCAAAGTTTTCGTAACAGTTTTCCTGACCGAATACATAGCGCCGGAAATCCCGATACCGTTCGATATCGCAGGGATAAGGCATTTCCCGGTTGTAGTAGAGCTGCGGGGCTTGCAGTACGCCGCGCTGATGGGTGAACTCGCCGGGCGCGTACATATGATATGTGTAGATGATATTGGGATCGTCGTAGAGCTGCAGATCAGCAAGGTGTGCGGGAGAGTTCCAGCTGATGCTGCCCACAATGATTTTCCGGTGCGGATTGAGTTTGCGCAGAGCGGTGATCGTTTTTTGCGCCAGATCGTTCCAGAGTCCGGGAGCGACGTCGCGTACTTCGTTGAGCAGTTCAAAGGCAATGGCCGGTTTGTCGGCGTAACGTTTTTCAAACGCGATCCAGAGGTTGATGAAACGCTGCTGAAGCTCAGGGGAGTCCAGCAGGGCGACCGGTTCCGGAATGTCGCAGTAATTGCCGATGGCTTTGTGAAGATTCAGTACTGTGTTGAGCTTGGAATCTTCGCACCAGCCGATGAAATTGTCAAAGAGTTTCCAGATGGAGTCGCGATAGACACCGGGACTTTCCTCGATGACGACCTGATCGAAGCCGAGCCGGATGTGGTCCATGCCGAGCGATGCGATATATTCGATGTCGCGCCGGGTGATGTAAGTCTCGAAGTGTTCAAAATCTCCGACCGAGAGCGGGAACCGCCATTCGGTCGGCAGAACATTGAAGCGCTTGTAGTTGGTGAGCCAGCCGCCGATGCCCATACCGCGGGAAAAACCTTGAAATTCCGCCATTTTTTACCTCTTTTTTAAATTTGGAACTGAACCGTTTACCACAAGTGTGGAATTGACGCATGTGTGTACTGGTGAACGCTTTTTCATCATCGGCCGGTTGATGATGTAATATTCGGCCCAATCAAGAATGTTTTCCGGCACGAATTCGATGCGGTCGAATAATTGAATGCCGTCCAGCGTTTCAAACAGATCTTCCGGGCGGTCGTAACTCATGATGCCGATGGAGCGGAAACGATCCGGGCTGCGGCTGGTGAATTTTTCCCAGAATTCCTGGGCGAATCCTCCCGCCGGGAAAAAAATTACGCCGGGAAGCCGGGAAATTCCGGAAAAATAGAGTTCGACTGCTGTAACAAAACTCTCTCCGATGCGGTGATGAATCTCGTCGATCCGGCAATCCGGATTCAGCAGCGCCATCTGGCCGCGGAAACTTTTATAGCGTTCCATGCGGGTGGGATGGCTGTCGGAGAGAAAAACGGCAATATGGTTCTGACCGAGTTCAAAGAGGTGATGGGCGACCAGTTCGCCGCCCTGTTTGTTGTTGGGGGTGATCGTCACATCGGCGCTGCTTTCGGTGGTGAGGGTGATGGTGTAGACGTCCGGGTTGGCCCGGCGCGTCTCCGCGAGCAGCGCATCGTCGGGAACCGAACAGAATACAATGATATCGCTTTCGGCGGCAGCATTGAAAAAGCCGGTCTGGTTTCTGCGGTGGTCACTGCGGCTGCTGACGAATTCATTGGCGGGCAGCCGCCGGATCAGGCACTCGCCCATGCGCCGCAGATAAGGATGATCGGTGAAATCAAACAATACACGGCTGACGGGCGGCTTGCGATGGGTGAAATATCCGCAGCGGTTGAGAGCGTCGGTCACGCGCTGCCGGGTGGCGTGACTGACGCGCGGAGCGTTGTTGACCACGCGGTAAACGGTCATTACGCTGATGCCGAGTTCTCTGGCAATCTGCGTGAAATTTATCTTGAGATTTCCCTGCCGGACGTTCATTGAATTTCCTTTCCTGCCGATGCTTTACAATATCATGGCGGGCCGGGATTGCAATGGCCGGCAGCGGAAGCGTCAGGACAAAAAATGTTAAAACCGTAACATTACTGCCCGCAGTCATTTGGGGCATATTGCACCGGCAGGTTATCTGATTGCCGGAGCCATACCGTCTTTCAATATCTGCCGCGGTATTTTTTGGGGCTGACATTGAAGTTTGCGGTGAATTTTTTGGTGAAATAGTTGGAATCCTGAAAACCGCAGCGGTAAGCGATCTCCGAGATCGTTTCCTTTTTTCCCGCAGCAGACGGGCAGCCGCATCCAGACGCAGGCGGTTCAGATACCGGATCGGCGAACAGCCCTCGGCCGCTTTGAATACCCGCAGAAAATTATTCTTCGACATATTCACGGCATTCGCCATTTTCTCAAGGTTCCAGGGGGCCGCGTAATTTTCCTCCAGGTTGGAAAGCAGAATACTGAGCCGCAGAAAGGCCTGTTTATCCTGTTCCGTGTGCTTCACGCTTCTGGAGAGGAAAACGACCAGCCGGACGAATTGTGCGGCCGTTTCCGCTTCATATCCCGACTGCTTTGTGTTCAATTCATTTTCCATGTCTTCAATGATCTCCATTGCCTGTGCGATCTGCCGTCTGTTCAGGTGCAGCAGATTGCTGAAGCTTTTATCTGCCCGGAGCGAGGGTTCGATACGGAAAACGAGGTTGTATCCGGGGATTTTCCGCAGAAAATCCTTGCGGGATTCGAAGATTGATTGGTCGAACATGATGTTCAGGATTCCGAGATCCCGGTAGTCCGTGAAATAATGGATCGTTTTGCCTGAAATAATGAAGACGTCGCCGGTGGAGATCGGGTACAGTTTATCATTGATGGACTGCACGCCTTTCCCTTTGGTGATAATCACCAGTTCTGAAAAATTATGATAATGCGGTTTCCCGGTATAATCGTGTTCATGGGAGAGATGAAATCCTTCCACTCTGCGTATGGCGAGCGGAAAATTTTCCAGATTGAAAAAATATTTTCTGTAAAGTTTTTGAGCCTCTTCACCAGAATTTGTGGGCGAAATCCGGTTCTGGGAGTTCGCCAAGCTGGTGATATAAGCACACTTTTGCAATTTTGA
>ERZ1026844.594-NODE-594-length-25673-cov-7.683113_pt1 | contig 25673 bp, 26 predicted proteins | sample MGYA00380152_ERZ1026844 | MGnify/ENA primary metagenome ERZ1026844 (study PRJEB33269, sample SAMEA4719788) | human gut metagenome | biome: human-associated habitat; feature: organic feature; material: feces | place: Cameroon | collected 2013-10 ... | reverse complement strand
CCGGATAAAGATTCATTTAAATCATTATTTTTCGCTATATTGACACCAACATAAAGCAACAACATAATGAGAGTGTAAGCATAAGCGCAAAAGAGCCGATATGCGGAGAAAATCCGTGTACCGGCTCTTTTTATTTGGCACAAAAACGGGAATAAACGGAATTACAATAAATATATAGAGAAAGGAGAGCAACCAGTGAGAGAGTTTCTAATTAACACTTACACCATTGCATTGCCGATTGTTTTGACGGCACTTATGGGGTACATTGTCTGGCTATTGAAACGGCAGAAAACAGACCGGGATGCCAACAGCCGGGGAACGATGCTACTACTTCGGGTGCAACTGATTGAGTACCATGACAAGTACATGAAAATCGGCGAAATACCATCGTACGCCTACCAGAATTTCTGTGAAATGTACGATGCATATCATCAGCTAGGTGGCAATGGTATGGTTACAAAAATGAAAAACGAGATTGAACAGCTTCACTTGAAGCAGAAAGAGAGGTAGTTATGGTAAATTTGGATTTTTTGACGGAGTACATGGTGCCTGTGATTGTTGGCATCTGCCTGTGTGTAGGCTATGTGATTAAGAAGTGGGTTAAGGATGTGGACAACAAATACATCCCTACCATGTGCGCTATCCTGGGCGTGATTCTGGCACTCTGGATAAGCGGGTGGAAAGTAACCCCAGCGGTGCTGTTAAGTGGTCTTGTAAGCGGTCTGGCAAGCACCGGTTTGCACCAGATGTTTAAGCAGTTAATTGACAGAACAGAGGAGGAGAACGATGCAGAAAAAGAGAGTGATTGACCTGTCCGGCTGGAATGTGGTCACAAGCTATCCGGCGGTTAAGGCTGCAGGAGTGGATGAGGTAATCCTGAAAGTAATTGGTAAGACCTTATCTGCAGATAAGCGTTTCAAGGAGCATTACTACGGATGCACCCGTGCCGGAATCAAGGTAATCGGCGGTTACACTTATTGTTATGCCAATACCACGGCGAAAGCAAAATCCGCAGCAGCGGCATATGTTCGCACTGGCAATGGCATGGTGGACAAGCTGTGGCTTGACCTTGAGGATAAGGTGATGATGGGGCTGGGTTCCCGAATTGTTGACATCATCAAGATCTACCAGACCGCGGCGCAGGCTGCTGGAATGGGGTTCGGGATTTACACCGGCACATCCTTTTATACATCCTACATCAAGCCTTATATTAAACAGCTTGCAGGTATTGAGTTCTGGTTTGCCCGTTACCCCCGTACAAAAACATACGGTGTTCTGGAGACAGCACCCGGAGAACCGGGCAAATATCTCCCCGCAGGAGTGCCTATTGCCGGCTGGCAGTTCACATCCTGTGGACAGGTTCCCGGCATCAATGGCAGGGTGGATCTGTCTGATTGGTACTACACAGAGTCCCAGACCTCTACCGCTGACAACCCCGTAGACAAGTGTCCGTATAAAGAACCCACCATCACCATCAAGCTGGGCAGCACTGGCGAGGGTGCAAATTGGGTATTGTGGTATCTTTGGAGATTTGGTATGATGTTGGACGCAAACGGCAAGCCGGACGGTGCGCGAATCAATGGCTACATCGGACAGGCAGACGAGACGGCTATCAAACAGGCACAGACGGTGTTGGGACTGAAAGCCGATGGAAAAGTGGGTCCCGCAACACGGGCGGCGTTCAAAAAAGTGCTTTAATTTGTCGGTTTTAATTGGTATCGGTTAGTAACAAATTAGCAACAAGTTCTCGCAAATGCCGTAAATACGGGCATCTGGAAAAATAAAATTTAAAGAAAAATTAAGAGTCTAAGCCTGGTAATTCCTGGTTTGGGGTAGAAATGCCGGAAATTATTCGCTATAATTAAAAAAGTATGACCAAAGAAAAAGAGGAGTATTACGAATGATTTTAGGAAAGAAATTTACGAAAACCCTGACGGCAGTGGCACTGGCAGCGGTAATGGCATTTACCCCGGCTTCCACTGCAGAAGCAGCTGTGAATGCGGGAAGTGCCATTGGCATGGGTATTGATGTGTCCAAATGGCAGGGTGCAGTGAACTGGGCACAGGTTGCAGCATCCGGTGTCAGCTTTGCCTTTATGAAGGTGGGCAGCACCTACAGCGGCATCGACCCTTATTTTGACTATAATATGAAAGCGGCACAGATGTGCGGCATCCGTACCGGTGTTTATATTTATTCCTATGCAACCACACCTGAGGAGGCGGCAGCAGAAGCAGCCTTTGTGCTGTCTGTGTTGCAGAATTACAGCGTTAATTTCCCAGTGGCTTTTGATATTGAGGATAAGGTACATAAGAGCCTGACGACTGAACAGCAGCAACAGATTGTAGCGACATTCTGTTCCATGATGGATGCGGCAGGTTACTACCCCATGGTATATGCCGGTAAGAACTGGTATTTAAACCGCCTGGGAGATGTACCCTATGACAAATGGGTGGCACAGTATAGTACACAGTGTGATTATCCGGGAGCAATCTGCATATGGCAGGCATCCCAGACCGGCGCCATCCCCGGTGTAGCCGGCAATGTGGATATCGATTACCTTTACAAAAATTATTTCCAGGAGATTGTGCCCGAGGGCTTTGTCAATCACTATAACTTTATCCGATACTACCAGAACTGGAAGATGCAGACCGGCTGGATCAATGTGGGTGGACTCCGCTATCACATGGATGCCCTGGGACACATGCAGTTTGGATGGTTCAGCGATGAGACCGGAAACTATTATCTGGAAAATGACGGACATGCTCTTGTGGGTCAAAACAAAGTCGGTGGCGTGGATTTCTACTTTGACGAGTTGGGCAGACTCACCACCGGATGGATAACTCTGGGTGGTTACAACTTCTACTATGACCCGACCACAGGCGCAATGGTAAGAGGCTGGCTTCCTACACCGGGCGGCACCTTCTTCTTTGATCTGACCACAGGTGCCATGAGTATCGGTGCAGTCGAGTTTGGCGGTAACAGCTATTTCTTCAATGCAAGTGGTCTGATGCAGACCGGCTGGGTTGATGTGAACGGACAGTCCTTCTACTATGATCCCACCACCGGAGCCATGGTCAAAGGCTGGGTAACCACAGAGAAGGATGGCATTTATTATACCGATTTGAAACTGGGTAACAAACTGACCGGCTTACAGGTCATCGGCGATAATACCTACTACTTCGATGCGGCAGGCAGACTCCAGACCGGACTGATGGATATCGGCGGAGTGAAGTTCTTCTTCGATCCGGCAGCAGGCGGAGCAATGGTGAAGAACACCTTCGGAACCAACGGAATCGGCGTGGCTTACTTTGCAGAGGATGGACACATGGCGACCGGATTGACCACCATCGCCGGGGCTCAGTATCTCTTTGATGCAGCGGGAACCTTACAGGTCAATACCTATTTTCCCACCGACAACGGAACCATTGTGACCGATGAAACCGGAAAAGTAATCTTCTTTGGATAAAAGATAAGAACAAGTATATGAGGGAAAGGCGATTATCATTATGAAAAAAGCAGCAAAAAAAATTCTTTCCTTAGTATTGAGCGCCGTGCTGGTGGCAGGTGTATTTGCCCCCAGTATGGCAAAAGCCGATACTCTGGACGATGCAGGAGAAACCACGGTCATTGACGGCGTGGAGTATGTGCGCAGTGTCTACACCAACGAGTGGGTGACCAAGGAGCAGGCAGGTATCCGTCCCATTGCCATTATGATGCCTACCGACAAAAGAGCACAGCCTTCTTTTGGCATCAGTAATGCCAAGGTTTTATATGAGATTATGGAGGAGGGAGAAATCTCCCGTCAGATGGCAGTCATTGATAACTGGGTAGGACTTCCAAAAATCGGAAATATCCGCAGCTGCCGTCTGTATTACATACCAGAGGCAACGGAGTGGGATCCCATTCTGATTCACTTCGGCGGCGTGTTTTATATGATGTACCGTATCACCGCACCGGATATTAACAACCTGTCCGGTACCAAGGAGTACGGAACTGGTGGCAGCGCACCGGGTTCCGGTTATTTCTTCCGCACTGCAGACCGCAAGGCACCTCATAATGCCTATATCAGCTCTGAGGGTATTATCAAAGCTTCCGCAGAACTGGGCTACAGTCTGGCAATCCGCCCGGAATATTACAATGCCAAGCATTTCCAGTTTGCCCAGGGCGTGAATACCCTGGAGCAGTACGGGGCAGCAGCGATTACAGCAAATTCTGTTGACCTGTCCAAGATTTTTACCTATACCAAGAGTGCATTTACCTACAATGCACAGGAGGGTGTTTACTATAAAACCATCCACGGTGCGGCACAGGTGGACGGCTTAAACGGACAGCAGTTAAAATTTGCCAACATCATTATCCAGAATACCCAGTGGGCAGCTTTAAACGGAACCAAGTATCTGACCTTCTTGAACTGTGATAACACCATGGACGGCTATTACATCACCAAGGGTAAAGCCATCCACATCACCTGGGCAAAGAATTCCGACTATGAGGTAACCCATTACTATGACGATTTCGGCAATGAAATCCAGATGAACGAGGGTAAAACCTACATTGCAGTGGCACAGTCAGGACGTTCTCCCATTATTAAATAGCGGCGGTTCTGCGAATCGGGGTGCTGAGTAGTTACAACAAAGTTACAACAAATGCAAGTCAGGGGTTGCATTTCCCCAAAAGAAGTGCTACAATGCAAACAGTTAAATACAGAAAAATCGTTGAGCAAAAAGAGTAACGTATGTGTGACATTCCAGAGAGCTGATGGTGGTGGGATTCAGTATGAAGTGCATGCGCGAATGGGTTTGTGAGATGCAGGGTGAACACTTTGGTTAGTAGCCTTCGCCGTAATCTCTACGTTACAGAGAGCGGATATGTTAGTATCCAGCATGAGTCAATTTGAATTGGTGGCGGTTATTTCCGATTGGAGGTAACCGCCTTTTTGTTTTCTTAAAAGATTCCAGACAGGAACCAGAGCCAGGACGAATTGAGAAAAAGGGTGGCACCGCGTAGAATACGCCCCTTATCGAGATGGATAGATTTCGATAAGGGGCGTTTTTTATTGCATAGGAAATTCCGTCCTATGCAATAAAAATGCTCCGCGAGGATGCGCAGATTATCGGCGTCAACAACCGGAACTTAAAAGACTTTCTCCAGCTTCATGGGGCGATAGAGCCGGAGATACTGCGTCAGGCAACGTTACCGGTAATCCGGGCGGTACAGATATCCGAAAACGGAGAAATGACTGAAACAGTCAATGAAGAAGGAAACATCGTGGCAAAGCTCTACGATGCGGCAAGACCAGGCAGTGGGAAAGCCTTTGACTGGAATCGGCTGACAGAGATTTCCAAGCATCCAGAACAGAAATTATTCCTGGCAGGGGGCTTAACCCCGGAAAATGCAGCTCAGGCGGTTAGGACAGTACATCCCGATGTGGTGGATGTGTCCAGCGGTGTGGAGGCAGAACCTGCGAAAGAGAAAGGCTTTGCCGGAAAAGAAAAAGAGAAAATCAGACGATTTGTAAAAGCGGTGCGAGCAGAGAAATAAGGAAACAAGGAGGAAAAATCAAGATGAAAAAATCATATTACGGTGAATTTGGTGGACAGTATGTGGCAGAATCCCTGATGAATACGTTGGCGGAGCTGGAGAAAGCCTTCGATGAGGCTGTTGCCGACCCGAAATTCTGGGAGGAATACAACTATTATCTGCGTGAGTATGTGGGAAGAGAGACACCACTTTATCTTGCAGAGCGCCTGTCGGAAAAATACGGCACCAAGATTTATTTAAAGCGGGAGGATTTAAACCATACCGGTGCCCACAAGATTAACAATGTCATCGGACAGATTCTGCTGGCAAAACGCATGGGGAAAACCAAGGTCATCTGTGAAACCGGTGCAGGTCAGCACGGTGTGGCAACTGCCACAGGCGCTGCTTTGTTTCATATGGAGTGTATCGTTTACATGGGAGCGGAGGACATGGAACGCCAGCACTTAAATGTGATGCGGATGGAACTGCTGGGGGCAAAAGTAGTCAGTGTGACTTCTGGTTCCAACACCTTAAAGGATGCCACCAACGAGGCAATCCGCACCTGGGCAGAACGGGCGGAGGATACTTTTTATATTATCGGTTCTGCAGTAGGTCCTTATCCTTATCCCAGAATGGTAAAAGAATTCCAGAAGGTGATCAGCGTGGAGGCAAAGCGTCAGTTTTTGGAGAAAGAGGGACGCCTGCCGGAAGTGGTGATGGCTTGCGTGGGCGGCGGCTCCAACTCCATCGGCATGTTTGCGGAGTTTATCGACGAGCCGGACGTGGAACTGATTGGCGTGGAGGCAGCCGGCATGGGCATTGAAACCGGAAAACATGCCTCTGCCATGGCACTGGGCAGACCGGGAACCTTACATGGCATGCGCTCCTATCTGTTACAGGATGAAGACGGCAATGTACAGCTTGCCCACTCTATCTCTGCAGGACTGGACTATCCCGGCGTAGGTCCCGAACATGCTTATTTAAAGGAATCAGGACGGGCGCAGTATGTGGCAATCACCGATGATGAGGCGATGGAGGCACTTGCAGAACTATCCAAAATGGAAGGCATCATCCCTGCCATCGAGAGTGCCCATGCAGTGGCTTACGCTTTCAAAAAGGCAAAAACCATGACGAAAGACCAGGCGATTGTGGTTTGTCTTTCCGGGCGCGGTGACAAGGATATGCACACAGTGGAATCTTACTTCAGCGGAAAAGGCTATTTGAACTAGGAGGGGAACGGACATGAAAGAAAATCGCATGGAAAAGAGACTGGCGGCTTGCCGGAAAGAGCAGAAAAAAGCATTTATTACCTACATGACAGCAGGACTTCCCGATATGGAAGGCTGCGCCGAGATTATCCGCACCCAGGAAAAGGCGGGAACGGACATCGTGGAACTGGGGATTCCCTTTTCCGATCCGGTGGCGGACGGTCCGGTGATTCAGGCGGTATCCTACCGCTCCATCCAACAGGGCACCAACCTGAGAAAAGTGTTTGCTATGGTGGAAGCCTTACGAAAAGAAGGCTGTGAGCAGCCGTTGGTGTTTATGATGTACTATAACACCGTCCTTTATTATGGCGTGGATGCCTTTGCTGCGAAGTGCGCCGAAGTGGGTGTGGACGGACTGATTATTCCGGATTTGCCCTTTGAGGAACAGGGAGAGCTGGAGGATGCCCTGAAAAAAGTGGAGGATGCGCCGATTCTCATTCAGCTGGTTTCCCCTGTGTCCAAGCAGCGGATTCCCATGCTGCTGGAAAATGCCAGAGGCTTTGTGTACTGTGTCTCTGCCATGGGAGTGACGGGACAGAGCGCCACCTTCCACCGGGATGTGCTGGAATACTTAAAGAGCGTGAAAGCAGTATCTCCGGTGCCGGTGATGATGGGCTTTGGTATCCGCACCGCGGCAGATGTACTGCCCATGAAGGATCTTATTGACGGCTGTATCGTGGGTTCTGAGTTTATCCGTCTTATGGAACGCAGCCGGTATGATGTGCAGGCAATCACCGATTACATCCAGACCTTTGAACGCGAGTTGAACAACTAGAAGGGCAGTAGGCAGTAAATAATTGGCAGATTGTTCATTGACTTTTAAAGTGCCGGAAGTATAATTAGGAATAATGTTTTTACGAAAGAGGTTATTCTTATGAAATATCTAAAACAATTGCTGATTATACTGGCCATCTCCTTTGTGGGGGAGGCGTTGAAGTATTTTCTGCCTTTACCAATTCCCGCAAGTATTTACGGAATGGTTCTCCTTTTCATCCTGTTACTGACCGGTGTGGTCAAATTGGATGATGTACAGGATGTGGGCAAATTCCTTATTGAGATTATGCCGGTGATGTTTATTCCTGCCGGTGTGGGTCTGATGGCATCCTGGGGTGTGTTAAAACCCATGCTGGTGCCGGTGGTGGTAATTATCGTGGTTTCCCTCGTTTTCGTCATGGGAATCAGCGGACGGATTACCCAGCGGGTCATCCGTCATAATCAGAAGAAGGAGGGCAAAGACCATGAATGATTTGTTTTTAAATTCTGCCATGGCAGGAGTGACCCTGAGTCTTGTAGTTTACATGCTGGGCTGCTGGTTAAAGAAGAGAACCGGGCTTGCCCTGTTCAATCCCCTGCTCCTGTCTATTATCGTAACGATTCTGGTATTGATTGTGGGTAAGGTTGACTACGATACTTATAATGAGGGAGCCAAATATTTAAGCTGGTTTCTCACCCCCGCAACGGTGAGCCTGGCGATTCCTCTATATGAACAGCTAACCCTTCTTCGAAAAAATTTTAAGGCAGTGATGGCAGGAATTGTGGCAGGAGTTCTCAGCAGCCTGGTAGCTATTTTAGTCATGTCTGTGTTATTGGGACTTTCCCATACCGAATATGTGACCCTTCTCCCGAAATCCATTACCACCGCCATCGGAATGGGTGTGGCAGAGGAGCTGGACGGATATGTGACCATCACCGTAGCGGCGATTGTGACTACCGGTGTGCTGGGTAATATTCTGGCAGAGCCGGTTTTAAAGCTGTTCCGTATCACGGAGCCCATTGCAAAGGGCGTAGCCCTGGGTTCATCCGCCCACGCCATCGGTACTGCGAAGGCCATGGAACTGGGAGATATTGAAGGAGCCATGAGCAGCCTCTCCATTGCCGTGGCAGGACTTCTGACGGTAATCGGTGCCACTGTTTTTTCATCCCTGTATTAAAGGTTGTATGAAGTGTAAAGTTTCGATATAATGACCTATAGGATTGATACATTCTGTGGGTCTTTTTTTATTGCATAGGCAAGAATTTCCTATGCAATGGAAGATGCGTTCAGGTGATCATTCCAACAAGCTGAAGGAGAAAAGTGAGATGAATACAAAAGAGGAAGTCAGGAAAAAACAAAAATGGTGGCGCGTGGCGGCGGTGGCAGGCATTCTCCTGTTAGTTCTGTCAGTGGCAGCATTGATCTGGGGAATGCTGGACCGGGTGGAAGATGGGACTCCGGAAGATTTATATTATGCCGAAGAGAGCCAACAGTATGTCTATGTACCGGTCCAGTATATGTCAGAGGCATTTGGATCCTATGAATCCTACGGGAAAATGTCCTTATATTTTGCCTTTAATGAAGACTGGGAGCCTTATATCATTTGCATGGATGATGCGGATGCGGCACAATATGCGGATCTTGTGGCATATACCTACGGCATGCTGGATGAAGCACAACCGCAGAATATTACGGGCTATGCAGCACCCCTTGATGATGAAATCAGGAATTTGGCAATAGAGTGCTACAATGAACTGTTTGATGAGGAATATGCAGCCGTTGACAATTTTACAGATCTGTTTGGCAGCTATTATATGCAGGTGGGAGCAAAATCCACTGCCTATACTAATTTTAATACTTTTATTATTTTGCTGGTAAGTGGTGGGGCTCTGTCTGCCTTTTCTTTTTATCAGGTAAGAAAATACAGAAAGATTTTACAGAAAGCAGAAACGGCAGCTGCCACCCGGCAGTTTGGAGAAGAGGGTGTTTCCTATGGAATGACGGATATGTTTTCTGAACAGAGCGTGAAAGTACCGGGAGAGGTTGTGAGCCATAACCGGCTGCTGGGTGTCCTGGGAGCCATCGGTGGTGCGCTGATTGGTTCGGCGTTAATTATTGTGCTTGGAATGCTGGGGTACGTATCCGGCTGGGCAGCAGTTGCCATGGCGCTTCTTGCCATTAACGGTTATAAATGGCTGGCGAAGGGCATTGATAAGGCAGGAATTGTCCTGTCCATTGTCATTACGGCATTGATGGTTATTGGCGCGAATTTTCTGGAATTTGCCATTGTTTACTACCAGCATCTCAATGAAATTATGGGTGGATATGTGTCTTTCTGGAGAGCTTTGCAGAACACAACGCAGTTTATGACAGACTATGATGCCTGGGGCACTTTCTGGCAGAATGTGGCAATGGGCTATCTGCTAGGTGGTGTCTGCCTGGGATTCTGGGTTCCGGGAATCATCAAAGGAAAGAAAGCCTATAACATTCCTGCAAATTACCAGCCTCAGAATATTTACGGTGAGCCGGACGAGTTCGGAGAGCAGCAGATGAGCGTGACTTTGAAACTGCCCAAGTCCAATGCGGTGATTCTCTATATCATGGGTGGTCTCATGGTGCTTTTTGGTCTTTTCCTGGGACTTGCGCTGCTGGGAAATGAGAGTGTGGCAGGCGCCGTGACAATTTTCCTGTTCTTTGTATTCTGGACAGTTGTGTTAATCTGGCTTGGAAAAATCAGTTCCGGTGTCACCTATACCGCAGACGAGTGGGGCGTCCACTGGTACCGTCCTTTTGGGAAAAAGCATGTAGATATTGCCTATGCGGAGATTACGAAATTGGAACTGAGCAGAATCCAATGTCGTGTTTTCACAGGGGATCCCAAGAAGAAAATATTCATAGCACTGCGTAATTTTAAAAATGCACAGGACTTTGCCTATGTGGTGCAGACCTGTTATAATCGTGTACAGGAGAGAGCAGGAGAGATTTAAACTGCATCGTTGAAAGAGAAGGAGGGGCATACATGGAATACAATATTGCACCGTTAGAAAAGCGCATGAAGGAAAACATCAAAAACTACAATCTGGATGATCTGTTTCGACAGGATGTTTTACATAAAAATCTGGAACTGCTGCAAAAAATCTTCCAGATGGACATCTGTTTTACAGACCGTCATGGTGTGCCTTATATGATTCTGGGGGAATCTTATCAGGGCTTTAAACCGGATGTGGTGGCGGAACCGGGATTGAAATTCCGGGTATGCGACAGAACTCTGGGGCATATCTATTATAAGCTGGATCGTACACCGGAGACAATGCAGGAACTTGCAAAGGAGGCATTGCAGCAGGTATGCCAGCTTTGTACCGAGTATGGAGAGAGCCATTATATCAATAATGAATACGCACAGTATCTGGATTATCTGGAGGAGGTACTTCAGAAACAGAATCTGGAATCCAGCCGTCCGGAGCAGAGAGATATCCTTACAGGTACGCTTACGAAAACCTATTTTGAAAAGAGGATGCGGTTGATTGACAGGGCAGAAATCGCACCGGTGGCATTGATTGAAGCAAATATCAATGACTGGAAATACGTGTTTGACCGTTACGGTGCAGAGCACAGTGATCGATTGATTGCAACCATTGCCGGATATCTCCGGCAGGAAGCAAGATCCGAGTATATTATAGGAAGATATGACGGAGATGTCTTTCTGATTATGATTCCTATGCCGGAGGAGGAGGAAGCGGAAGCATATTGCGCACGGGTGCAGGAACGTTGTCTGGTATGTGACGATGAACTTCTTGCCCCCAGTGTGGCATTCGGAATTGCGATGAAGTTAAATGTGGAGCAGAAAATGGAGGATCTGATCTCCGATGCAGAGTATGAGATGCTGGCTCATAAGCTGGAGATGAAGAGTGCAGCAGGATACTATGAACGACTGCACAAAAACGCGTAAATCTAAAAAAAGTATTAAATCTCTGAAAGGAGACTTTAATAAGAAAAGGAAAGAAAAAAAAAGAAAACAAAAGATAAAAAGAGATTACAACAGATATGTTCTTGTGGGGAGAGTTGCAAACCTCTCTGCAAGAACATAATATAGGATTTGTAGTTAGCACTCGTACGGAATGAGTGCTAATAAATTCCGCGTAAGAAAAGAATTTTAAATAATAGGAGGCAGTTATCATGAATTTAGTACCTTTAGGTGACAGAGTTGTATTAAAACAGTTAGTTGCAGAGGAAACAACCAAATCCGGTATTGTTCTTCCCGGACAGAGCAAAGAGAAACCCCAGCAGGCAGAAGTTCTTGCAGTAGGTCCTGGAGGAATGGTTGACGGCAAAGAGGTAAAAATGGAAGTCAGCGTAGGAGATAAAGTAATCTACTCCAAATATTCCGGAACCGAAGTCAAGATTGACGAGGATGAGTACATTATCGTAAAACAGAGTGATATTTTAGCAATTATTAAATAAGAATCAGGAGGCATGCAATCATGGCAAAAGAGATTAAATACGGCGCAGAAGCGCGTGCAGCATTAGAGGCTGGTGTCAATAAATTGGCAGACACCGTAAGAGTTACATTGGGACCCAAAGGAAGAAACGTAGTATTGGATAAATCCTACGGAGCTCCATTAATTACCAACGATGGTGTAACCATAGCGAAGGAAATCGAACTGGAAGATCCTTTCGAGAACATGGGCGCACAGCTTGTGAAAGAAGTAGCAACCAAGACCAACGATGTAGCCGGTGATGGTACCACCACCGCAACTGTACTGGCACAGGCAATGGTAAATGCCGGCATGAAGAACCTGGCAGCAGGTGCAAATCCCATCATCCTGAGAAAAGGGATGAAGAAAGCAACCGACTGTGCAGTGGAAGCCATCGCCAAGATGAGCTCCAAGGTAAACGGTAAAGAGCACATTGCAAGAGTAGCAGCAATCTCTGCAGGTGATGAGTCTGTGGGACAGCTGGTAGCAGATGCCATGGAGAAGGTTTCCAATGATGGCGTGATCACCATTGAGGAGTCCAAGACTATGCTGACCGAGCTTGACCTGGTAGAAGGTATGCAGTTCGATCGTGGATATATCTCTGCTTACATGGCAACGGATATGGATAAGATGGAATCCGTACTGGATAACCCGGCAATCCTTATTACCGATAAAAAGATTTCCAACATTCAGGAGATTCTGCCTCTGTTAGAGCAGGTGGTACAGTCCGGCATGAAACTGCTTATCATCGCTGAGGATGTAGAGGGTGAAGCACTCACCACCTTAATTGTCAACAAATTGCGTGGCACTTTCAATGTAGTCGCTGTTAAGGCTCCCGGCTATGGCGACAGAAGAAAAGCAATGCTGGAGGATATCGCAACTCTGACCGGTGGTCAGGTTATCAGTTCTGAGCTTGGCTTAGAGTTAAAGGACGCTACCCTGGATCAGTTAGGTCATGCAAAATCCGTGAAAGTCCAGAAAGAGAACACCGTCATCGTGGATGGTGAGGGCGATAAGGATGCTATCCAGGCTCGTATCGCACAGATCAGAAAACAGATTGAGGAGACCACTTCTGATTTCGACCGTGAGAAATTACAGGAGCGTCTTGCAAAACTGGCAGGCGGTGTCGCTGTTATCCGTGTAGGTGCTGCTACCGAAACCGAGATGAAGGAAGCAAAACTTCGTCTGGAGGATGCTCTTGCAGCTACCAAGGCAGCGGTAGAGGAAGGAATCATCGCAGGTGGCGGTTCTGCTTATATCCATGCTTCCAAGGAAGTTGCCAAACTGGCTGACACTCTGGAAGGCGATGAGAAGACCGGTGCGCAGATCATTCTGAAAGCTCTGGAATCTCCTCTGAACTTCATCGCAGCTAACGCAGGTCTGGAAGGATCTGTTATCATTAATAAAGTACGTGAGTCCGCAGTAGGTACCGGTTACGATGCTCTGAAGGATGAGTATGTTGATATGGTAAGCGCCGGTATTCTGGATCCTGCAAAGGTTACCAGAAGTGCTCTGCAGAATGCAACCTCCGTTGCATCTACACTGCTGACCACTGAATCCGTAGTAGCAAACATCAAAGAGCCCGAACCCGCTATGCCTGCAGGCGGTGCAGGAATGGGCGGAATGATGTAATCCGACCTGGATAAAAATAGCCATAAAATCCCCCGAATCAGCCTGATGGGCTGATTCGGGGGATTTGACTTATAGGATGAAAAATAATATAATGTTTACTATCCGTTCAGAGCCAAGCGTATTTTTAAGAGAAGGCATGAATCATGCTTGCATGAATGAATGCTTTCTCTTAAAGATACATTTGGCGGATACGCCAAATATGAGCAAAAGGAAAGCCGCGCAGCGGCGGTTTTGCGAATGGCTCTGCATAATAGAGAAAACAATTTACATTGATACATAAAAACCCAAGAAACGGAGAGAATAACATGAAAAAACTGGAAGAATATGTGAGAAGTATTCCGGATTTCCCGGAACCCGGTATTATTTTCCGAGATGTCACCAGCGTACTACAGGATGCGGACGGCTTACATCTGGCAATCGATACCATGGATGATCTGGTGAAGGATCTGGACTATGATGTAGTGGTAGGACCCGAATCCAGAGGATTTATCTTTGGTATGCCTATTGCCTACAACAATTACAAACCTTTTGTCCTGATCCGTAAAAAGGGCAAACTTCCCTGTGCAACTGTACAGAAAGAATATGCACTGGAGTATGGAACCGCTGTGATTGAAATGCACAAGGATTCCATCAAACCCGGTCAGAGAGTACTGATTGTGGATGACCTGATTGCTACCGGCGGTACAACTCAGGCAATGATAGACCTGGTAGAATCCCTGGGCGGCGTGGTTGCCGGAATTGTGGTACTCATTGAACTGGCAGGACTTCACGGAAGAGATAAGATTGCAGACTATCGTCTGGATTCTGCAATCCGTTACGAGGGTAAATAAAAGAATTCGTTCAGAGAAAACGTTAAGCAGCGGTGGTGTCTATGGCAGAAGAGAGTAAAATTATTGCAAATGAAATCATAAAACCCAGTGGCGTCCAGGAGAAACCTCTTGAGGAACGCAATATTGAGATGATGAAGGAACATACCAGTCCCGAGGAGCTTTATCAGGATTTAATTTCCCATGTGCAGAAATACCACCCCTCCGACGACATTTCACTCATAGAGAAAGCCTATAAGATCGCGACAGAAGCGCACAAAGACCAGGTGCGTAAATCCGGGGAGCCTTATATCATCCATCCGCTGTGCGTTGCAATTATTCTGGCAGATCTGGAGCTGGATAAAGAAACCATTGCAGCGGGACTTCTACATGATGTGGTGGAAGATACCATTATGACCACCGAGGAGATTGAGAAGGAGTTTGGCCCTGATGTAGCCCTCCTGGTAGACGGTGTGACCAAACTGGAAAATATTCCCTTAAGCAGTGGAACAGAAACCGATGCCAGACTGGAGATGCAGGCGGAAAACCTGCGTAAAATGCTCCTGGCCATGGCAAAGGATATCCGTGTGATCCTCATTAAACTGGCAGACCGTCTGCACAACATGCGGACATTGAAATACAAGAGTCCGGAAAGCCAGAAACGGATTGCCAGAGAGACTTTGGATATCTATTCCCCCATTGCGGAACGGCTGGGTATTTCCAAAATTAAAATTGAACTGGATGACCTGTCCTTAAAATATCTGGAACCAGAAGTTTATTATGATTTGGCAGAAAAAATTGCCACCAGAAAGAGTGTGCGGGAAAAATATATCCAGAGTATTGTGGATGAGGTCAGCGAACATATCAGAAATGCGGGCATTGAGGCTCATGTGGATGGTCGTGTGAAACATTTCTTCAGTATTTACAAGAAGATGAAAAATCAGAACAAGACCATTGACCAGATCTATGACCTGTTTGCCGTGCGTATCATTGTAGAGACGGTGAAGGACTGCTATGCAGCCCTGGGTGTCATCCATGAAATGTATAAACCTATTCCGGGACGTTTCAAGGATTATATTGCCATGCCCAAGGCCAATATGTACCAGTCTCTGCATACCACACTGATTGGTTCCAACGGAGCCCCTTTTGAAATTCAGATCCGTACTTATGAAATGCATAAAGCGGCAGAGTATGGTATCGCTGCCCACTGGAAATACAAAGAAGCCTCCGATGGTAAAAAGGTGGAAGCCGAGGAAGAGAAACTGGTATGGCTGCGCCAGATTCTGGACTGGCAGCGGGACATGTCTGATAACCGGGAATTTATGTCCTTGCTTAAGAGCGATTTGGATCTCTTTTCGGAGAATGTGTACTGCTTTACACCCAGCGGCGATGTGAAAAACCTTCCCGCCGGTTCTACCCCTATTGATTTTGCCTACAGTATCCACAGTGCCGTGGGAAATAAAATGATTGGTGCCAGAGTCAACGGAAAACTGGTGACCATCGACTATGAAATCAAGAACGGTGACCGGATTGAGATTCTCACTTCCCAGAATTCCAAAGGTCCCAGCCGGGATTGGCTCAATGTGGTAAAGAGTGCCCAGGCAAAGAGCAAGATTAACCAGTGGTTTAAAAATGAACTGAAGGAGGATAACATTATCCGGGGGAAGGAACTGTTATCCACCTATTGCAAGAGTAAAAACATTAACCTGTCAGAATTACAGAAACCGGAATACATGGATGCGGTGGAGCGCAAGTACGGCTTCCATGACTGGGATGCAGTGCTGGCGGCGATAGGACATGGCGGCTTGAAAGAGGGTCAGGTCATCAACCGCATGCAGGAGCTTTACGACAAAGACCATCCCAAGATCCTTTCTAATGAGGAAGTGCTGGAAAGTGTGGCGGAGAACAACCAGAATAAACCGGTTCTCATGCGTCCCCAGAGTAGTATTGTGGTAAAGGGAATCCACGATGTGGCAGTGCGTTTTTCCAAGTGCTGCAGCCCTGTGCCGGGAGATGAAATCGTGGGCTTTGTCACAAGAGGAAGAGGTGTGTCCATCCATCGGACAGACTGTATCAATGTCATCAATCTGCCGGAGATCGAAAGAGCCCGCCTCATTGATGCAGAGTGGCAGAAGGGTGCTGAGGAAGACAAAGGACAATTCCTGGCGGAGATTACCATTTATGCCAATAACCGAAACGGTCTGCTGGCGGATATTACCCGCATTATGACCGAAAAAAACATTGACATTAACGCACTGAACACCCGTACCAATAAACAGGGAATTGCCACTTTATCCATGGCATTCAGTATCAGTGGAAGAGAAGCGTTGAAATCAGTAGTAGAAAAACTCCGGGCTGTGGACAGTGTGATTGATATTGAAAGAACAAGAGGATAACTCTGATCTTTTGTGCGGTAAGCATGGCAAAGAGCCGGGATTAAGAAAACACCTGTAGAATGAGGAAATGAATGAGTGAATTAAAGATTGTATGCATGACCATAGGGGTGTGTGCCACCAACTGTTATTATGTATATCGGGATGGATTTACGGATGTCATAGTATTTGACCCTGCGGACAGAGGCGGGGACATTTATCGTTCCATTACGGAAAAGGGCTTCCATATTGGTGCGATTTTGCTGACCCATGGTCATTTTGACCATATCTGGGGAGCGGAGGAACTTCGTTCTAAAAGTGGAGCAAAGATTTATGCCTATGAAAAGGAACAGCCGTTGTGCGAGAGTCCCCAGTTGAATCTGTCTGCCCAGATGGGAAGAGCCTGTACCATCAAACCGGACTATTATTTAAAAGCTGGAGAGGAAGTACGGGTGGGAGATTTGACCTGTAAATTGCTTGCCACACCGGGACATACTGCGGGAAGCTGCTGCTATTACTTTGAAAATGATGGAGTTGTGATGAGCGGTGATACCCTGTTTTGTCAGTCTGTGGGCAGAACAGATTTTCCCACGGGAAGTATGTCGGATATTGTGCGTTCCGTCAAGGAAAAACTGATGGTATTGCCGGATGAAGTAAAGGTTTATCCCGGACACGGAGAACTTACTACCATTGGATTTGAGAGAGAAAACAATCCATTTGTATAACGATTCGGAGCCATGCAAATGCGGTTCTGAATCGTTATAGATTCTATTTATGTAAAAGAAAGCAAACATGATGATTTATGTAAATCTAAACAAACAGCAGTTTGAATATGATATTCACTCCCTTGTAAAAGCATTTTATCCTGCAGAGGATGTGAAAGTGGTAGTGGGAGATACGGAGGATGTGAACTTTCGTCTCCTCTTTTTGTCTGATGAAATCCAGTTTGAGCAGAGAAAAACAGGACATGTCTGGAAACGGACTGTCAGGACGGAGATAGAAAACCAGGCGGAAAAGGACGAATTAAAGAACCAGATCAAATTGCTGATTTACAGAGCACTAGCCGAAGTGACAGGGAAACAGCTCCCCTGGGGAACGCTGACAGGTATCCGTCCCACCAAGATTGCCACTGCCATGCTGGAGCAGGGCAGAACAGAAGACGAAATCCGGGTATTTATGAGAGAAAAATATCTGGTCAGCCCGGAGAAACAGGAACTGAGCATTGAAATTGCCCGACGGGAGGAAAAACTGTTGACCTCTTTACATGGAGTGAAGGGCTACAGTGTCTATATCGGTATCCCCTTTTGTCCCACCACCTGTCTGTATTGTTCCTTTACTTCATACCCCATCGCCGCATGGCGTGACAGGGTGGGAGAGTATCTGGATGCATTAGATAAGGAAATCGATTTTGTGGCAGAGAACAATGCCAACGACATCTTAGACACGGTTTACATCGGTGGCGGAACCCCTTCTACCTTAAATGCAGAGCAGTTGGAACGACTGTTACACAAGATTGTGACCACACTGCCCATGGAACAGGTATCTGAATTTACTGTGGAGGCAGGGAGAGCCGACAGTATCACCAGAGACAAACTGGAGGTACTGAAAAAGTATGGTGTCACCAGAATTTCCGTAAATCCCCAGACCATGAACCAGATTACCCTGGATCGCATCGGAAGACGGCATACGGTGGAGCAGGTGTTGGAGGCTTTCCACATGGCCCGGGAGCTGGGATTTGACAACATCAATATGGACATGATTCTGGGGCTTCCGGGAGAAGGCGTGGAGGAAGTGAAACATACCATGGGAGTCATCCGGGAGTTAAAACCGGATAGTCTGACCGTCCATTCCCTGGCAATCAAACGTGCCTCTAAACTGGCACAATGGATTCGGGAAAATGGTATGAAGGAACTGCACAACACTGACGAAACCATGGCAATCGCAGAGAAAACTGCAAGAGAGATTGGACTGGTTCCCTACTATCTGTACCGCCAGAAAAACATGTCAGGCAATTTTGAAAATGTGGGTTACGCAGCTCCGGGAAAATTTGGTGTGTACAATGTGCTTATTATGGAAGAGAAACAGACCATTGTGGCGCTGGGCGCCGGTTCCATCACCAAGAGAGTCTTCCCTGACGGACGGATCGAGCGATGCGAGAATGTCAAGGATGTAGGGCTTTATATCGAAAAGATTGATGAGATGATTGAGCGGAAGCAGAAACTTTTTGCAGAAGAATAAAAGGGTTTTTCTTCCTGAAATAGTACATCAAAAAAATACCCAATCATACTGAATAACCTATGAGATGTATTGAAATAACCTAATAACTGTGCCTTAAAGGACGAATTCATTTTAGAAGATGAGTTCGTCCTTTTCTGTTATAGTCAATTATTTAACACTATATGGTGCGGCAGCAACAGATCGTGTTATGAGCAAGTAGCAAAGCGGATTGCGAATATCCGTTTGACATAAAGTGTTGAACCCCGATGGAGGGTAGTAAATTAGTTTGATGGAACGCCGGGTGCGATGAAAGTTGCATGCCCGGTGTGGAGCAGGGGGAATGTAAAAAAGGTAAACCACAATAAGAAAACCTTGGAGTTTTACTACAAGAAGCAAAAGGAGAAAGAACTATGCAAAGATTTATTACAGACGAAAAAACAGGTATCCAAGTCATTAAGTTGCGAGTATAGTCGAAGTGGGTATAAAATATGTGGTAAATACATTTGATGATTACTCAACATAAAACATAATTTTCGTTATATATTCGTTTTCATCGCTCGTAGAAAGATAGTCGTTAATTGCAAATTCATATGAGTCTGAAATAATATTCAACTGATTCTTTTGACAGTATTGCAAAATCCGTTCATAAGTTTTACCAATGGAAGGATAATCTCCCGTGTGATAAATAAACACACACATTCCTTTGGGGAGTTCCAGAACACCCTCAATATTATCCGGCTTTTCGATAGGGAGAAAAGCAAAAGAAGCTTCCGTATATCTTTTCTGTAAAATATGTTCATAGGGCATAATTGCACCACTTTGAAAGAAAATTGGAAGTTGCTCTTTGAAGGAACGAACAAAACATTCCTTGGTGGCGATACTGACCATTTCCAAAGTATAAGGTTTAGCAACCTCTTGCAGTAAAATGTATTGAGGGTTTACTTCTTCCACAGAAATAACATCACTGCAATCACGAATGGAGGCGGAATGTTCCAACTGTAAGCAACGATGTTCGACACGAGTTTTAATCATTTGCAGTTCATTAATTTGACGATTGATGATAGTAAGTTGTTTTCGAAGAGCGATAATGGAATTATCAACCGTAAAATTCTTCAGATGTACTTTAATTTCATCGAGAGAAAAGCCGATTTTTTTCATTATGCAAATCGTATCTAAATAGTCGAGTTGACTGGAACTGTAATAACGATAGCCATTGTTAGAATCCGTATATGCAGGACAAAAAAGACCGATTTTATCATAAAAAATCAGAGTTTGACGAGATATATTTTGAAGTTTGGACATTTCACCAATGGAAAACAAATTTTTCATACAAACCCCCTTGACCTTATAGCTACTATACAGTTTAAAATTATAACATAGGAATATGAACATAACAAGGAGGATACTCAAATTGAAACACTGTATGACATCCATTTGCAAAAAATTTATGGATGGATTGACTTTTAAGAAAATACTGCTGATATTGCTTGGAGCAATGATTTGTACCTTTGGTATTCACAACATTCATCAGCGAACAAACATAACAGAAGGTGGGGTCATTGGGTTAATGCTTCTCGTTGAACATTGGCTAAAAATTTCTCCAGCCTACATTACACCTATCTTGGATATAACTTGTTATTTGCTCGCATTTAAATTTTTGGGTGGAAGCTTTATAAAAATATCAATTATTTCAACTATGTTTGTTTCTGGTTTTTATAAAATATGGGAGTTGTTTCCGCCAATGCTTCCTGATTTATCTGCACATCCTTTGGTTGCCGCTGTATTAGGCGGTATTTTTGTTGGTGTAGGTGTTGGTCTAATTATTCGACAGGGGGGCTCCAGTGGTGGAGATGATGCACTGGCGTTAACAATTTCCCATATTTCGCACTGGAAGTTATCTCGTTCCTATTTGTTTACGGATGTTGTAGTGCTACTTTTATCACTTACCTACATTCCAGTAATGCGTATTGTATTTTCATTGATTACAGTTACCATTTCGTCTTGTCTGATTGATTGGATAAAGGAATATGAAAGTGTCAATAGCGTTAAGTAATAGCAGCAATTCTAATATTTGTTGATTTGCTGATGTATAACGAAGCAATAACTTGGAATAAAATAGTCGGCCAGTATAATACGCCTTCGGATACATTGCCGGATGGAGCAGTGGCAGGGACACCAAGGAATTAAAATCATCTACGGATACCGAGAAACTGTTCGATATGAAAGAGAGAAAAGTCATAGAACTTGAATCAAAGTAACTTATTATGTATATTTCAAAGTAAAACCAGAGAACAGGCCATTAAAGATATAAAAAGTATTTTAAAGTATCAGTATGATGAAGATGATATTTTTTTAAGTGATTGTTATTTGGTATTTGCAATAAATTCATTACTTAGTATAGAATGAAGGAAAATATAAGAATATCAAATAAGGAAATATTACATTTATGAAAATAAAAACAGACGAAACCATAAAACTCATAAAATATGTCACCGGCTCCGTGGCTGCCGTACTGCTTGCGGCAGCCCTGCAGCTACAATTCGCCTATGCGGCAGGCATTATTACCCTTCTGACAATCCAGGACACCAAAAAGGAAACCGTGCGAGTCACAGTAAAGCGAATGATCATATTTTTTATTATGACGATCCTATCCGCAATGATCTTTCCGCTGGCAGGATATCATGTGTGGGCGTTTGGCATCGTCTTGATTCCATATTTGCTCTGTTGTATGGCATTGGACATGAAGGAAGCAATCGCTCCCATTGCAGTGCTCTGCACACATTATATCTCTGCGCAAAGCTGCAGTGCGACCATGATTATAAATGAATTCCTGATCTTGATCATTGGAGCGGGGATTGGTACACTGTGGAATCTTTTCATGCCGGACGGAAAGAGACATCTGATAGTCTATCAGCGGACTGTTGATGATAAAATAGTGAATATCCTAAAACGCATGGCATTATACATTGAACGGGAGGACAAGTCCGATTATACAGGAAGCTGTTTTGATGAACTGGATGCCATGTTGGCAGACCTGAAAAAAGAGGCGCTACGCTACATGAACAACCACCTGATCACAGAGGACGATTATTACTACGAATATATGCTGATGCGTGCCAGACAGTGCAACATTTTAAAGCGCATCTATGCAGACATCATCCGCCTGACCGCTACCCCGGAGCAGGGGAAAAAACTGGCAGATTTTATTCAGAAGACTGCAGACGAGTTCACGGAACAAAACGATGTCAGCACCTTGCTGTCCGAACTGGAGAAGCTGCACAGCGATTATGAGAGACAGGAACTCCCCGTCACCAGGCAGGAATTTGAGAACCGCTCCATGCTGTATCATATCTTGGAAGATATGAAGAGTTTTCTGGAAATCAAGAGAAAATTTATTGTGGAAATGTAGAAAACAGGTGAAATCCGTCTATTGACACAACAGGAGCATGTTTGCTGCACTTTACGCAATTTACTTTCGATAGGAGGTAAAGATTATGAAGCAAAGATGGATTTTAACTGGAGCAGCATTTGCGCTTGCAACAGCGCTTACCGGATGTGGAGGTGATGTAGCAGCAAATACGCAGCAGCAAAGCAGCCAGGAACTGAACGATACGACTGCACCTTCCCCCACACAGGAACAGACACAAACGGAAGCAAGCCCTTCTGCTACAACAGATCCAACACAATCCTTGACGGGTACCGGCGTGATGGACGAAGCAACGGCACAGAAGATCGCACTGGATCATACGGGAGTGAATGCGGTAGATGCAACTCGAAGCAGTTGCCAAGAAAACAGCGATTGATCGTGTAACAGGTGCAACGGAAAGAGATATCTACGAATGGAAGTTTGATTATGATGATGGCCGTCCGGAATATGAAGGCAAGATCATCTATGGTGGTGTGGAATAAAATAATACTGATACAAAGAGGGATAGAACGGCCATAGACGGCAGTTCTATCCCTTAAGTTATCTTACCGATAGCCTACATACTTTTTCGCTCGGCGATCTCCGCCATTTTTGCGTCATTCAGTCGTGTAGCTCCATGAACTCTTGAATATGATAGATAGCCATTCATCCGATCGATCTTCGTCAGATTCTTACTGCCGCATTTCGGACAGACATCCATCTGTAATTCTTCATGCCCACAGTCATCACAGTAGGAGAGGGACAGATTCACACCTTCGTAAAATCCCATATCCATGGCACGACATATCAGAGACTTGATCGCCTTGATGTTATAGCTGATGGGATATTTCACATACTGGATCTTGCCGCCATTGCTCAGATTCCAGAAGCGGTTCTCCAAATCTTGCTTCTGAATAGGTGTGATGTCTTCCGAGACATGGCAGTGGAAGCTGTTGCTGACATAAGCTCTGTCAGATACTCCTTCGATGATACCATATTGCTCACGGAACTGCTTTATCTGCAGACCACAGAGATTTTCTGCAGGAGTTCCATAGATGGCATAGAGATTGCCGTCTTCTTCCTTGAACTCTGCAACACGTTTGTTGATATGTTCCATAACTTCCAGTGCAAAAGAACCGTCTTCCACCAGAGATTTCCCGTTATAGAGCATTTGCAGTTCGTTCAATGCAGTAATACCAAAACTGGCGGTCGCAGATTTCAGAATAGGTTTGATTTTATCTGTGAGGGCTAAGTGTCCACCGAGAAATCCGCCTTCGCAATAGGCCAAAGGGTTTGTGGATGCTCGCATTTCTCCTAAGTAAGCATAGGTTCGGATATGAAGCTGACGGATCAGATTCAGGTAATAATCCAACACCTCATAAAAATCTTTGCTTTCTTTTCGAGCTTTTGCAAGAATCATGGGAAGATGCAGGGATACAACACCGATATTAAATCTTCCAACGAACACCGGCTGATCCTGATCATCGGCCGGATGCATTCCGCCACGCTCATACCAGGGGGAGAGGAAGGCTCGGCATCCCATAGGAGATACGATCTTGCCATACTTCTTATACATACTGGCCACATAACCTTCCCCAGTCAGACTCAGCCAGTCTGGATACATAGTCTTCGCAGAACACTGGACACCGGCTTCAAAGACATCTTCCAGAGGTTTTCCGGAACCATGCAGATTTTCATCGTATAAAAAAACAATCTTTGGGAACAGTACAGGTTTTTTATGTCCGGTCTTTCCCTGTCCGCCCTTACGGACTTTCAGAATGGAAATGGTTGCCATTTTTGCAAACTGTCCGGTGCCGGTTCCGGCGGTCACCGTGATAAACGGATAATCACCACGGCTACTGGCTACGGTATTAAACTTGTATTCCCAACCCTGAAATCCCTGCTCAAATTCCTTTTTCACATCTGCAAGAGCTTCTTTTTCAGCAACATCTGGTGCAACACCAAGCCGTTCGTACTTTGCCAGGGCTCTGCGGTAGGATTTTTCCGCATAGGGTTCCAGAATCAGATCTACACTTGGAACGGTGAAGCCACCGTACTGCTGGCTGGCGGCACTTAAGATGATATCGCCGATTACATCAAATGCAACATCGAGAGTCTTTGGCTCGTTGTACCAGATATTTCCCATCTCGAAACCGCCGGAGAGCACATGAGCCACATCAAACAAACAGCAGTTCATGGTATCTCTTCTGGCAGACATATCATGGATATAAATATATCCGTCCCGGCAAGCCTGGATTTCTTCGGTTGTCAGGAAGAACTTCTGGTACAGCTCCTTATTCAGTTGGTTGAAAATCAGACTGCGCTTGGTGGAGACCAGTGCAGAATCGGCATTGGAGTTTTCTTTATCGCCCACATACATGATGGCCTGACTTTTCTTGTAGACATCATCCAGCATCCGGACGAAATCCTGCTTATAGTTACGGTAATCCCGGTAACTTTTGGCTACCACGGGGCGGGTCTGCTCCAGGGCATTTTCTACAATATTGTGCATGACAGCAATCGGAACCTGCGGAGATTCCAGTGCATCAATATGAGATATGACGCATTCACAGATCTGTTCTTTTTCCTGGGGAGTGAATTTCGTAAGGGCACGATAAGCACTTTTCCCGATGGCGTCAATAACTTTTTGGACATCGAAGGTTTCCAGACTCCCATCCTTTTTTACAACAAAGGTTTCCCGAACAGGCGCATATCTGACGCTGTAGTTTTCATTAGATACCTGTTCCATAGGCTCACGCTTCCCAGAGTCCGTGTAAGTTGCAATAAGCATATACGGTTTCCACAGTCTCACCCTTGCAGAGAGCGAATTCTGCTTTCGGCGCCTGATCCGGTGTCAGATTCTTATACTGCACTCCACGGTCTGTCTGCACGGCAATCAGAGAAATATAGTGTTCCGGAGTCATTGGATGTTCTACAGAGCCCACGTTTACAGATACAATACCGTTCCTGACTGTATATTCGGGAAGATGCTTTTCTACAGCAGCATCTACAGTGCCGGGGATAAGTTCTGTCATTTTTTCCCCACAGCAGAACAGAGGAACATTGTGGTCCACAACCTTTACAGCGATATTTTTGCAGTGATTACAGATATAAAACTTAATTTCCATAGATTTTCTCCTTTGATTGTTGTTGCGAGTTTGTTTTGACAGTTATATTATATCTTGATTTTGTATGAAAGAATAGATGTCTAAACATAAAATAT